>Ga0316613_10000135_pt1 | contig 95637 bp, 100 predicted proteins | sample OWC_soil_day10_C_2_FD_207647 | JGI IMG/M metagenome (GOLD analysis project Ga0316613, IMG submission 207647) | Wetland soil microbial communities from Old Woman Creek delta, Ohio, United States - OWC_soil_day10_CT_b | ecosystem: Environmental > Terrestrial > Soil > Wetlands | place: USA: Ohio...
GCCTCGGTCTCGACGCCCTCAGAAATTGGATCGTCAACGACCCGAAAAGCGCTGCGGACGCATGGCTCCGAAACGCACCAAACAAACCTCGAGCCAAACCCAAATTATGAAGAGTCGTGTACGGTGCCTCCGACCATTCGGGCAAGCCAGCCATGAGCGGAACCAACCGCAGGCACATACGCCCGCCAAGTGCGCAGTCGCAACTGATGTCAACGTGGAACAGATCAAACGAGCTGCACCAGTCCCTATATCGCGTATCGAATTCGTCCTGATCCAAAGCCCGCCCCCCCTTGACTGACGGGGCGACTTTAGCAAGGAGCTTCTGTTGTGGGAATGAGAGTCTACAACCGCAGAACTACTATGACTTCTCCCATTGTTACCGTACAGGCAAAACTGCACCGTTGCCTCTGCGCATAACGATCAAGCAGCGGCCCAGCCTGCTAGATGGCTTCATGCCGTTTCCCCTGACACTCATTTGTCGGCGAGCCAGCGGCCCGACTTGCCCCCATCCTTTTCAAGCAGGCGAATCGCTTCGATACGCACGCCTTTCTCGGCGGCCTTCACCATGTCGTAGACGGTGAGGCAGGCAACGGAAACGGCGGTCAGTGCCTCCATTTCCACGCCGGTATTGCCGGTACAGCGCACGATGGCGGTAATCTCGAGACCGGGCAAGGTCGGGTCGGGCGAGATGTCGATCGCCGCCTTGCTGATCGGCAGCGGATGACAAAGTGGGATGAGGTCGGACGTCTTCTTGGCAGCCATGATGCCGGCAAGGCGGGCGGTGGCGATAACGTCGCCCTTCGGTACCCGGCCCTCGATAATGAGTGCCAAGGTTTCGGCCCTCATCACCACTTTGCCGGCAGCGATGGCCGTGCGAGAGGTCATTGCCTTGCCGCTGACGTCGACCATATGGGCAGCGCCCTTTTCATCGAGGTGGCTGAGAGGCGACGTCATGTCAGACTCCCCGCGGCAGCGCTTCGACGAAGCGGATCGGCTCGCCGGTTGATGGTGTTGCGAGATCGCCTTCCCACATGACCCTCCGTCCGCGCACAACGGTGCCGACCGGCCAGCCGGTGACTTCCACGCCGTCGTAAGGCGTCCAGCCGCACCGCGAGGCAATCCAGCCATTGCGAATGGTTTCGCGGCGCTTCATGTCCACGATGGTGAAGTCGGCATCATAGCCAACGGCGATCCGGCCCTTCCGCGCCATGCCGAAGATGCGCGCCGGCCCGGCCGAACTGAGGTCGACGAAACGCTGCAGCGTCAGCCGACCGGCATTGACATGGTCGAGCATGATCGGCACCAGCGTCTGAACACCGGTCATACCAGACGGGCTGTCGGGGTAGGGCTTTGCCTTCTCCTCAAGCGTGTGTGGCGCATGGTCGGAGCCGAGCACGTCGGCGATGCCCTGTGTCAGGCCCCACCAGATGCGGTCGCGATGGGCAGCGGAACGCACCGGCGGGTTCATCTGCACGAGCGTGCCAAGTCGCTGATGGTCAGCCTCGGTGAGCGTCAGGTGATGTGGGGTCACCTCGACGGTCGCGACGTCCTTGTGGTCCTTCAAAAAGTCCATCTCTTCGCCGGTGGAGATGTGCAGCACATGGATGCGGGCGCCCTTGTCGCGGGCGATGCGGACGAGCCGCTGGGTGGACTTCAACGCCGCCTCCACGTCTCGCCAGACGGGATGGCTCGACGGGTCATCGGCAATGCGCAGCGGCTTGCGCTGGATCAGACGTATCTCGTCCTCGGAATGGAAGGCGGCGCGGCGGCGCGTGGCGCCGAGAATGGCGGCGACGCCTTCATCATCGGCAACCAAAAGATCGCCGGTCGAGGAGCCCATGAACACTTTGATGCCGGCGGAGCCCGGCAGGCGTTCTAGCTCAGGAATGTCGCGCAAGTTGCCGTGCGTGCCGCCCACCCAGAAGGCAAAATCGCAGTGCATGCGATGGGTGCCGGCCGCCACCTTGTCGGCGAGGCGTTCGGCGGTGGTTGTCAGCGGGTTGGTGTTGGGCATCTCGAAGACAGCTGTCACGCCACCCATGACGGCGGCGCGGGAGCCGGTCTCGAGGTCTTCCTTGTGGGCGGCGCCGGGCTCGCGGAAGTGCACCTGGCTGTCGATCACGCCGGGCAATATGGTGAGGCCGGCGCAATCGATCGTCTCGCCGGCCGAAACCTGAGCAAGATCGCCGATTTCGGCGATCCGCCCGTCGCGAAGGCCGATGTCGCGCACACCGATACCGTCGTGGTTGATGACGGTTCCGTTTCTGAGAACAGTGTCGAAAGTCATGAGGGTGGTCCTATGCGAGCGGCCTAAGCCAACAGAAAGACCTCTTATCGGCCTTTCCACTTATTCGCTAGATTTACCCCTCTTCGCCTCTCCCCGATGGGGAAAGACGCCGCCGCTCGCACTCCGGCGAGAGACTGACCATCATCGATCCGTCGGCCGTCCCTGAGTGGGCACGGCGTGTCGTCTCGACAAACTCTTTTCCCGCGTTCTTGGGAAAAGCTGGAGAGAGGGGTGGCGGCCCGCCCTCCTGGCGGTACAGACAAACGCGGCTCCGGCGCGCCTCGGATGAGGAATGCGCCGGAGCCTATAGTATTACTTATAAGCGGCGGCGATGCCAAGGAAATCGGCGGCCTTCAGCGAGGCGCCACCGACGAGAGCGCCGTTGACATTCTCAACGGCCATCAGCTCGGCGGCATTCGAGGGCTTCACCGAGCCGCCGTAGAGAATGCGGATACCGTTGGCGTCGGCGCCAAAGCGCCTGACCAGCTCCTTGCGGATGAAGTTGTGCACTTCCTTGACGTCGGCGGCGGTCGGGGTCAGGCCGGTGCCGATGGCCCAAACAGGCTCGTAGGCGATGACGGTGTTGGCAGCGGTCGTGCCGTCGGGCAGCGAACCGGCAACCTGGGTGCCGACGACGTCGAGCGTCTTGCCGCCGGTGCGCTCGGCGTGGGTTTCGCCGACGCAGACGATGGCGATGAGGCCGGCGCGCCAGGCAGCTTCGGTCTTGGCCTTGACGACGGCATCGGTCTCGGCGTGGTCGGTGCGGCGCTCGGAGTGACCAACGATGACGTAGGTGGCGCCGGCGTCCTTCAGCATTTCGGCCGAAGTGTCACCGGTATGGGCGCCCGAAACCTTGGCGTGGCAGTCCTGGCCGCCGACCGGCAGCAGGCCCTTCTGGGCCAAAGCGGCGACGAGGGTGAAGGGCGGGCAGATGGCCAGTTCGGCCTTGGCCTTGAGGGCGGCGTCATAGCCGGCGGCGATGGCCTCGAATTCCGCGACAGAGGCCTTGAGGCCGTTCATTTTCCAGTTTCCGGCAACCAGCGGCTTGACCGACATGCTCTCGTTCCTTCGATATGCGTTGCGTGGGCGTGGACCATCCCGAACCGGGCCCGGCGTGAATCCTGAAAGCGGCCTGGAAGATGATCTTGTAGGCGAAAACCCGCAAGCGCATTTATATCCGGCAGATGCAAAACGCTAGCAAGGGCTATTGACTATGAAACCCCACGAAACAGTCGTCGAATGGAGCGATCCGGAATGCCGGCCGATTCTGTTGGGCGGGCCTACCATTGCCCGTGCGATCGTGAGTGTCGCCTGCCGTGCGTCGTCCCAGATGTGGATATGCGTGACAAAGTCGCGACCGAGCAGGGTGCCCGAGGCCGGATTCCGGCACTTTATCAGGCAAAACCGGCGCTTGCGGCATGAGGCCGCCGCCCCTATGATCCCGCGCGCCGAAGCGGTCCCTGCGAGACCGGTGGCGTGACTGGGATGGATGGGCGCGCGCGCCCCCGAGACGGACGACATAATGCTTGATTCAATGCGCCGCGGGGCGAACACGCTTCCCGCGAAGATCTTTCTGGGCCTGTTGACGCTGTCCTTCATCGGCTGGGGCGTTGGCTCCCGCCTCGGAGCTTCGCATTCCGATACACTCGCCACCGTAGGCAATACCAAGATCACGCTTGGCGAATTTCAGCGCGCCTATCAGCGGCAGTCGCAGGCGGTGTCGCGGCAGATCGGCCAAGCGCTGACGCCCGATTTGGCACGCTCCATCGGTCTGCCACAACAGACGCTCGGAACGCTGATGGAAGAGGCCACCGTGGCGGAAATGGCCGCCGATGTCGGGCTCGGCGTTTCCGATGAGCGTCTCGCACAAGCGATTGCCGACGATCCGCAGTTGAGGGCGCCGGGTGCCCAGAGCTTCAACCGCGACTATCTCGCTGAGCTTCTCAATCAGAATGGCCTCAACGAGGCGATGTTCATCGCCCAGCGGCGCAAGGAGGAACTGAGCCGGCAGCTGTCGCTCGGCCTCGTTGGCGGCCTGACTGTGCCCAAGACGATGGTCGCCGCCATCTACCGCTATCAGAACGAGGCGCGCGATATCCGCTACCTGACGCTGGCGCGCGCCCAGGTCGAGCCGATCGGCAAGCCGGCCGATGACGTGCTGGCCAAGTGGTACGGCGAGCATAAGGCCGATTTCCGGGCGCCCGAATTCCGCGCCATCGAAGCGGTCGCCCTGACGCCGGAAGCCATCGCCGATCCCTCAACGGTGACCGACGAGGAAGTGTCGCGCGAATATCAGCGCACCAAGGATCAATATGGCGCCCCCGAACAGCGCCGCATTCAGCAGCTGTTCTATGCAACGCCGGAAGAGGCCGCCGCCGCCGCCGCCAAGCTCAAGGCCGGCACGAGTTTCGATCAGCTCATCATCGATGCCAATTCCAAGCCCGAGGATGTCGACCTGGGCCTCCTCTCCCGGGACAAGGTGCTCGATCCGGCCGTGGCCCAGGCGGCTTTCGGTCTTGCGCTCAACATGCCGAGCGAGCCGGTGAAATCGTCCTTCGGTACGGTGCTGCTGCGTGTCACGGAAATTCAGGCGGCGCATACCAAGACGCTGGCCGAGGTGACGCCGGAGATTCGCAAGGCGATCGCCGCCAAGGCGGCCGAGCGTTCCGTTTTGGAAATACACGACGAAGTGGAAGACGCATTGGCCGGGGGGGCGACGCTGCAGGAAGTGGCGAACCGCTTCAAGCTGAAGCTCGTCACCGCCCAGGTGGATTCTGAAGGCAACGGCGCCGACGACCAGCCGGTCGCCGGTCTGCCCGGTCAGGCCGAGCTTCTGAAAGCGGCCTTTGCCGCCGAAGAGGGTGGCGAGAACGAGCCGCTGTCCATCAATCGCGGCTTCGTCTGGTACAACGTTTCCAAAGTGACGCCGGGCCGCGAGCGCACGCTCGACGAGGTGAAGGATAAGGCCGTCGTCGCCTGGACCGACGCCGAAGCGCAGATCCGCCTGACGTCCAAGGCCGACGAGATGGTCAAGGCGTTGAAGGCGGGCACGCCAATGGATGACCTCGCCAAGGCTGCGTCGGTGGAAGTCGAGACCGCTTCGGGCGTGACGCGTCAAGCGGGTGACGCTGGCCTCGGGTCCGATGGCGTCAAAGCGGCCTTCGCCGGTCCGAAGGGGTATGTCGCCGCCATTCCGGGTCCGGACGGTACGCGCATCGTGCTTTCGGTGGCTGAGGTCGTCAATCCGCCGATGCCCGAAGGGGCGGGAGAGGCTGTCGATATTGCCGACAAGATTGCCACAGCCGTGGGGCAGGGCCTTTACGGCCAATATCTCGGGGCGGCTCAGGAAGAGTTCGGCACCACCGTCAACCAATCGCTGATGAATGCGGCGATCGGTGCGGGCAGCGCCAACTGATGAGGACTCTGGCCTGCAAGGCCAGGGTTCTGCGCTCCACGACAGGAAAACCCGGCGTGGACGTAGTTTTTCCGAAACCTACTCCGGCATTGCCCTGCAATCTGCCGGAGACTGCATGACGGGCGGGAACCAGCGATGGCCGATTTCAAAACCCTGATCGCCAAGGTGGCGTCTGGTGCCAGCTTGAGCCGCGAGGAGGCGATGTCGGCCTTCGACATCATGATGACCGGCGAGGCGACGCCGTCGCAGATCGGCGGCTTTCTGATGGCGTTGAGGGTGCGTGGCGAAACCGTCGAGGAGATCGCCGGCGCGGTATCGTCGATGCGCTCGCGCATGCTGCGGGTGGAGGCGCCGGCGGACGCGGTCGACATTGTCGGCACTGGCGGCGACGCGTCCGGCAGCTTCAATATTTCCACCGCCTCGGCTTTCGTGGCGGCCGGCGCCGGCCTTACCATCGCCAAGCATGGTAATCGGGCGCTGTCGTCCAAGTCCGGCGCCGCCGACGTCTTGATGGCGCTGGGCGTGAAGATCGATATCGGACCGGAGACCATCGCCGCCTGCGTCCGCGAAGCGGGCGTTGGCTTTATGTTCGCGCCGGTGCACCATTCGGCGATGAAGCACGTCGGACCGAGCCGCGTCGAACTTGGCACGCGCACCGTCTTCAACATCCTCGGACCGCTTTCCAATCCCGCTGGTGTGCGGCGCCAGTTGGTCGGCGTCTTTTCGCGTGAATGGCTGCTGCCGGTGGCCGAAACGCTGGCCGCCCTCGGCTCCGAAGTGGTCTGGGTGGTCCACGGCTCCGACGGGCTCGACGAGATGACGCTGTCCGGTCCGACCTATGTTGCGGAACTGAGGAATGGCGCGGTGCGCTCTTTCGAGGTGATGCCAGATGACGCCGGCCTGCCGTACTACGCGCCGGAAGCGGTGCGTGGTGGCTCGGCCGAAGACAACGCCCAGGCGCTCAGGGCCTTATTGAACGGCGCTGCCGGTGCTTACCGCGATACGGTGTTGCTCAACGTCGCGGCCGCGCTGATCATCGCAGATCGCGTGCCGACGCTGAAGGATGGCGTGACGCTCGCCGCCGATGCCATCGACAGCGGTCGTGCCCTGGCGGCGCTCGACCGGCTTGTCGCCCGCTCCAACGCCTGAGGAAAAGCCGTGGCCGATATCCTCGCCCGCATCGAAACCTACAAGCGGCAGGAGATCGCCGCCGCCGAGGCTGCGATTCCGCTGGCCGAGATCAAGGCATTGGCTGCCGATCAAGCGCCGGCACGCGGCTTTCAGGCCGCCATCGAGAAGAAGCATGGCGAAGGCCGTTACGCGCTGATCGCCGAGATCAAGAAGGCCAGCCCGTCGAAAGGGCTCATCCGGCCCGACTTCGATCCACCAGCGCTGGCTCATGCCTATGAGGTGGGAGGGGCCGCCTGTCTTTCCGTCCTGACCGACGCACCGTCCTTTCAGGGACATCCGGACTATCTGAAGGCCGCGCGGGCGGCGGCGGCGTTGCCGGCGCTCCGCAAGGATTTCCTGTTTTCGCCTTATCAGGTCTATGAGGCGCGGGCATGGGGTGCCGACTGCATTCTGATCATCCTCGCCGCCGTCGACGACGATACGGCCAAGCGCCTTGAGGATACCGCTTTCGAACTTGGTATGGACGTGCTCCTTGAGGTGCATGACGCTCCTGAGCTCGAACGGGCACTGAGGCTGCGGTCGCCGCTTCTCGGCATCAACAACCGCAACCTTCGCACCTTCGAGACGCGGCTTGAGACCACCGAGGAACTGGCCAAGGCTGTGCCGACCGACCGTATTCTGGTCGCCGAATCCGGCCTGTTTGCACCGGCCGATCTGGCGCGCCTGGCGCGTGTTGGTGCCCGAACCTTCCTGATCGGCGAAAGCCTGATGCGGCAGCCCGACGTCGCGGCGGCCACGAAGGCACTGCTCGCCTGAGTTTGTCAGGGAGACGGGACCGATTTTCGGAGAAAGGAAACGAAACCTGGAGTCCGTCGGGGCAAGCCGAACAGGCTCCAGGATTGCGTGTGGTCAGGCCATCAGCACCATGTGCGGCCGGCCATTCGACGTCTTTGACGGGCTGATGCCCTCTTCGTCGATGGTGGCGGTAACGCGCTTGCGGAAAGCCGAGAAGCTTTCGAACTCGACCACGTCCACCGCCTCGTCGAAGTCGACGGTGATAGTGTAGTAGCCGGGCACTGACGTGGCGGCTTTCAGCGCCAAGACGGTGCCTTCGAAAGCCTTGCCGAGATAGCTGCCCTTCACGCGATCGCCAGGGTTCCACGAGCGCCGCGGCGGCTCGTTGCCGGCCTTGGCGTAAAGCGTGTTCCAGTCGGCGAAGCCGTATTGCCGGGCGATCAGTTCCAGGGATTTCGAATGGCTGATATCGCTGCCGGTTTCGGCAAGCGAGCTTCTGAGACGACGAGCCTGGGCTTTCAGCTCGTCGAGCGTCGGCAGTTGGGACGACATGACCGTTCTCCGTATGGCATCGGACATGACCGTAAGCAGGGTGCCCGCATTGCCGAGAGGTCTCGATGCCTTGTAACGGAAGCGATCGACGGGAACTTCACCATGGCTTGCGCCGGCGGGCGGCTGGGGTCCCTCACCCATGGGCCGTCATCTAGGAGCGGCGGCGTGAATTGTCAAGGCAATGGACTGGAATGCAAAAAGCCGGGCTTTCGGCCCGGCCTCTTGATCGGAAATCCGCTTCGGTCAGTCCTTGACGACAGAAATGTCCGGCGCATCCACGGCCTTCATACCGACGGTATGATAGCCGCTGTCGACGTGCAGCACTTCGCCGGTGACGGCGCGGCTGAGATCGGACAGGAGATAGAGCGAGCTGTCGCCCACCTCCTCAATGGTGACGGTGCGGCGCAGCGGCGCGTTATACTCGTTCCACTTGAGGATATAGCGGAAGTCGCCGATGCCGGAGGCAGCCAGCGTCTTGATCGGGCCGGCCGAGATGGCATTGACGCGAATGTTCTGCGGCCCGAGGTCGACGGCGAGATACTTGACCGAGGCTTCCAACGCCGCCTTGGCGACGCCCATGACGTTATAGTTGGGCATGACCTTCTCGGCGCCATAATAGGTCAGCGTCAGCATCGAGCCGCCACTGCTCATCAGCTTCTCGGCACGCCTGGCGACGGCCGTGAAGGAATAGACCGAGATCAGCATGGTCTTCTGGAAGTTGGCTTCGCTGGTATCAACGTAGCGACCGGTCAACTCATCCTTGTCGGAGAAGCCAATGGCGTGCACCAGGAAGTCGATCTTGCCCCACTTTTCGGCGAGCGTCGCAAAGACGGCATCGATGGTCTCGGCCTCGGCCACGTCGCAATGGCCCACCACCATCGCATCGAGCTCGGCGGCCAGAGGTTCGACGCGCTTCCTCAGCGCGTCGCCCTGATAGGTCAGCGCGATCTCGGCACCGGCGTCATGGAGAGACTTGGCAATTCCCCAGGCGATGGAACGGTTGTTGGCCAATCCCATGATCAGGCCACGCTTGCCCGCCATCAGACCCACAGCACCTGCCATTTTTGTAACCCCGCCTAATCAAATCCTGATGTGGTGCTCGTATGACACAAGGATTATGACAATAGCAAGTCGAGGACCGGCCTCGTTGGGACACCTGCCGTGACCGCCGCCGACCCTCGACGGCGACGGCGCTCGGCTGTAGGTTCCGCCGCATGAAAACTCCGTCGACACCCGATCTCCTCTCCCGCTTCAAAGCCCTCGTCGGACCCGGCCACGCGCTCGTGGATGCGGCGGACAAGGCGCGCTATCTCGTGGAATGGCGCGACCTCTACCAGGGTGAAACGCCGCTCGTTCTCAGGCCGGCCGACACAGCGGAAGTCGCCGCCATCCTGCGCCTTGCCCACGAGACGAAGACGGCGGTTGTGCCGCAGGGTGGCAATACCGGCCTGGTTGGCGGCCAGATCCCCGTACCGGGGAAACAGGAAATCGTCGTTTCTTTAGAGCGACTTAATAAGGTGCGGTCGGTTGATCCGCTTGGCAACAGCATGGTCGTCGAGGCCGGCATGCCGCTCGCCGCCGTGCACACTGCAGCCGAAGCGGCGGATCGCATATTTCCGCTGACGCTCGCCTCGCTTGGCTCGTGCCAGATCGGTGGCAACATCGCGACCAACGCTGGCGGCACCGCCGTGCTCGCCTACGGCAACGCGCGCAACCTGGTGCTTGGCCTTGAGGTGGTGCTCGCCGACGGACGCATTTGGAACGGCCTTCGGCGACTTGGCAAGGACAACGCCGGTTATGATCTGAAACAATTGTTTATCGGTTCCGAAGGCACGCTGGGCATCATCACGGCGGCCGCGTTGAGGCTCCGTCATCGTCCGCGCGGGCTGGCCGCTGCCTTCGTTTCCGTCGCCTCGCCGTCGGCGGCGCTCGACCTGTTCGCACGCGCCCAGGCAACGGCCAGCTTCGGTCTCACCGGCTTTGAACTGATGTCGGGCATGGCCATGGAGTTTGCCCTGCGCCATCTCGTCGGGGCTCGGCCGCCGACCGCTTCCGCGCCGTGGTACGTACTGGTCGAGGTCAGTTCAGGTCTTTCCGATGCCGAAGCTAGCGCCGTCATTCTCGACCTTCTCGAAGGCGCTGTGGCAGCTGGCGAGGCACTTGATGCATCGGTGGCACAGTCCCTGTCCCAGATCGATGAGTTCTGGCGGCTCCGCCACGGCATGAGCGAGGTTCAGAAATACGAAGGTGGCTCCATCAAGCACGATATCTCCGTGCCGATCGGTGACCTGCCAGCCTTCCTGGACGAGGCGATGACCGCCGTGCGAGCGGCCTTCCCCGGCTGCCGGCCGGTGCCCTTCGGCCACATGGGCGACGGCAACATTCATTTCAACGTCAGCCAGCCCGAAGGCGGAGATCGTCAGGCGTTCCTGGATCGCTGGGACGAGATGAACGCCGTCGTGCACGCGGTGGTGCGAAAATATGATGGCTCGGTGGCAGCCGAACACGGTGTCGGGCGACTTAAGGTCGACCTTCTGGCCGAGGTGAAGCCGTCGCTCGACCTTGAATTGATGGGGCGCCTCAAGGACGCTCTCGACCCCGAGGGCATCCTCAATCCTGGCAGGGTTATTCGCCGGCCATGAACATGAGCCAGCGCCCGTCGGCGCCAATCTCGAGGCGATAGAACTCGTAGGACCCGACCGCCCGCATCTGCTCGAAGTCGCCGGCCGTCAGAATGCGGTAGACCTCCACCAACTGGCGACGATCAAGAGCGTTCGGGGGGAACTCCGCGAAATATGGCCAGACGTAACGGACCTGCGTCGTACCTTCGCCCTTCACCACCCATCCGGCGTCGAGCACGTCCAGCAGAATGGCCAGGACTTCAAGCCCCGCGGAATCGCCGGAGGCCGCCTTCAAGGTGTCGATAGGATCTCCTTCGTCGGTGGAGGAGAACACCGGCGCTGGATTGGAAAGGCCGATCACCGCCCGCATCTGCGCCTCGTCGCCCGATCGGGCGGCGGCAATGATCTTCTCGCGCATGACCGCGACAGGTGGCGGCAGCGTCGAGAGATCGTAGTGCACCTCGGGAAGGGAACCAGCGGCGTTCTCGTTGGGCGGGTTTGCAAAGCCCGCACCGGGCTCGACGCCGGATCCGTCGCTACCGGGAATGGTGAAGCCAAAGCCATTGCCCGGCGAGCGGTTGGTCTCGGGGGGTGATTGAGTTCCAAAGGCAAAGGCCATCGGCACGGCGCATAGGAAAAAGCTCGCCGCGATCGTTGCGGCGAACAAGAACGCTCCGATGGAAATCCGCATGTCTTCCCCCGGCTTCGCGCGACCGCCCGTTCCGCCTTACTGCAGGGTACGCAACAGCGTGTATCCGCCCGAAGAAATCTTCTCCGGAAGCTCGGAAACGAGCCGCGCCACGCTTTCCTCGCCGAAGCACTCGACGAGCGTCGTCAGGGCGGCAAACAGAGCGGCATGAGCAACAGCATCGACCGGGATGCCGTCGTCGTCGGCATCGTCGAAGGCGCGCTCCATGTGCGTCATGGCCCGATGCTTGAAATTATCACCCACCGTGGCCTCAACCGGCTCAAGCAGCTCGTCCCGCATATCCGTCATCGGCCCCATCCGCACCTTCGGGAATCAGCTCGCAGCGCAACCTGCCGTCCACCGATCCGCATCATCGACGGGCGTCACACTAGCATCGTTCTGCCAAGACGCAACGCCAACCGTTAAAGAGCGTTAACGAGTTTGAGGGCATGCGGTTAACCAATCGCTAACCATCAGCGGCCGGGCACGGTCGGCGAATCGCCTGTCCGGCCGAAGCGTTGGTCGAGGCGTTCGGAGAGCTGTGCTCCCTCGGCGAAATAGCGCTGGAGGACGTCGCGCGCCGACGCGGTGCAAGCCCGGTGGGCCACGGCGAAGGTACGCTGGCCACGGTTGAAGGCTTCGACATAGGGGCGGCGGGCCGGCCCGTCCAGCCCCTGCGCATCGAGGAGCGAAACCATCTTGGCGCGCCAGTCGGTTGCCGCGGAGCCACCGCAAAGACCGTCCAGGTAGGCTGCCGCGCCGAGCACCTCGGACAGACGAAGGACGTCGGCCTGATAGGGCGGGGGGGGGGGGGCGGCGGCCAGAAGCGGCGTCGCCGAGGCAAGCGTCACAAACACGGCCAACATCTTCAGCAAGAAACGCTCTCCGTCGCGCCCAACCTTTTCGGCATTCTGGACTGTCAGCCTTCAAGGGGCAAGGACAGTCAGCCTTCGACAAGGGCTCTCGTGCGATCGATGAATTCGGCGAGCTTCGGCGTCAGGCTGAGTTCGGCAAGTTGCTCGGGTAGAACGAAGCGGGCGGCCATGGCGTCGGAGGCGGCAATCGGTTCCGCGTTGGCCGCGGCCGTCGCTGCGAAGACAATCAGTACGTAGTGGCGGAAGGTACCGCCGTCGCCGCCGGAGAGAATCACCTCGTGCACGAGTGGGATGCCGGCGATGGTGATGCGCAGCCCGGTTTCCTCGAACACCTCGCGGCGAGCGGCGTCCTCAAGCGTCTCGCCCCATTCGAGATGGCCGCCGGGAAAGCTCCAGAGACCGCCGGAGGGATCCCCCGAGCGCACCACCAGCAGCACTTCGCCACCGCGCCAAACGCCCACACTGACGCCGACGCGGGGTTGGCGGACGAGGGGAGGAGAGGGCATGGTTCAGCCGAACAGCGCGTCGACGGCCGACTGGGCGTCGCCGGTGTCCTCGGTGACGATGGAAGCCACCGACGCCCCGTTGATGAGGCCCATGGCATGGGCGAGCAGCGGTTTGATGCGCATTTCCGAGAGGTCGCTGAGCGCCTCGATCGGCAGCGCATCCATCGGCGCATCAATGATCATCTGCTGCAGATTGGCCATTGCAGCATCGATCCGGGCGACGGTGTCATCGAACGCCCGCCGCCGCTCAGGATCCGACGCCTCATAGGCGGCAATGGCGAGATCGCGCTCCTTGAAATGCGACTGGCGGAAATGATCGACATAGGAACAGGGTTGCCAGGCAACGACATCCGGTGCGCAATCCGGCATCATCGGCAGCATATCGATCAGCATCACCACTTCGTTGAAATGGTTGAGGTAGTCGGTCGCGAGCCTTGTATCGGGGTGGATGTTGGCGGCAGCAAGACGGTCCGGAGAAAAATCAGTCCCCGGTCTCACGAGTTCTTCCGCGATTGCCGTGCCCGCCAATTCGTCCCCCGCCGAAAAAATCGCTTTTGGAAACATAACGCCGTCAAGGTTGCCAAATACCTTACGCCAGCATTTGTTTCGTGGTCTGCCAAGCACATATTGCGGTCTTCGCCAAACGCTTGGTTTTCGGGGAGCGGCGCATGTGCGGTCGATTTGTGCTTATCGAGTCACTCAGGGCGATGCAGAACCTCTTCGGGTATCGCTATGACCCGAATTACGATGAGCGCCTTCTCGACATGAGCAACCGCTACAATATCGCACCGACGCAACCTATTGCGATTGTCGACGCCGGACTCAATGGCACCAGACATGCCCGCCTGGTGCGGTGGGGGCTCATTCCCTCCTGGACGAAGGACGCCAAGACTCAATCCCTGCTGTTCAACGCCCGCGCCGAAACGGCGGCCGACAAGCCATCGTTCAGGACGGCGATGCGCCACCGCCGCTGCCTCGTTCCCGCCTCTGGCTTCTATGAGTGGCGACGGATGGGCACAGCCAAGATGCCTTACTACATTCGCCCGCGCGATGGCTCGACCATGGCCTTCGCGGGTTTGTCCGAGACCTGGCTCGGACCGGATGGCAGCGAGATCGATACCGGTGCCATCCTCACCACGTCGGCCAACAAACTCATGGCGATGCTGCATGATCGGATGCCGGTCATCCTCGATCCTAAGGATTGGGACGAGTGGCTCGACTGCGGCAACCGTCGCCCGCGCGACGTCGCCCATCTGCTGCGGCCGGCTGACAATGAACTGCTGGAAGCGATCCCGGTCAGCGAGCGGGCGAACAGTGTTGCCAATGACGACGAGGCCCTGATCGCCCCGCTCGCCGAGCCGCTTACCATTGATGCGGAGCCAGCCGAAGAAAAGGCTGATTCCACTGCGAACGACGAGCCACCAGCGCAGGGTAGCCTGTTCTGACGGTCTAGATTGCCGAGAACAGTCGCCCGGTTTCGTCGACGGCGTCGGGGGCTATATCAACGACTTCACCCTTGAGCGTCGCCTTGCCCTCGGCAATCAGTCGCACGGCAAGGGGATAAAGGCGGTGCTCGGCCGTCAGGATGCGGGAAGCGAGGCTGTCCGGGGTGTCGCCGGTAAGCACCGGCACGGCCGCCTGGGCGACGATCGGTCCCACATCCATTTCGGCCCGCACGAAATGCACCGTGCAACCGGTGAGCTTGACGCCGTCGGCAAGCGCCCGCTCGTGGGTGTGAAGCCCCTTGTAGGAGGGCAGCAGCGACGGGTGAATGTTGATCAACCGGTTGTGCCAGCGCTCGATGAAGGCGGGAGAGACAATGCGCATGAAGCCGGCGAGACAGACAAAGTCGACGCCGTGGTCCATCAGCGCCTCGGTGACCGCCACCTCGAATTCGGCCTTGGAGGCGTAGGCCTTATGGTCGACGAGAACCGTCGGGATGCCGCGTTCGCGGGCGAAGTCCAGCCCCTTGGCGTCGGGCCGGTTGGAGAGAACGCAGCACACCTCGGCCGGAAAGGCGGGGTCTCGTGCCGCTTCGACCAGCGCCGCCATGTTGGATCCGCGCCCGGAAATCAGAATTCCAACCTTGAGCTTGCCCATCACGCGTCCCTGCTTCAAAACTCCAGCGCACCCTCGAACAACGTGCGCGGTCCCTCGGGATCGGCGACCATCTCGCCGAAGCGAACGACCGTCTCGCCAGCGGCCGAGAGCGCGGCGGCAACCCGGTCGGCATCCTCGGGGGCTACGACGGCGATCATGCCGATGCCGCAGTTGAAGGTGCGCACCAGTTCGGCCTGATCGAGTCCGCCGATCTCGGCCAGCCAGCCGAACACCTTCGGCACGTCGACGGCCGAAAGATCGATGCGCGCCGACAGGCCGGCCGGCAGGACGCGGGGAATGTTGTCGACAAAGCCGCCGCCGGTGATGTGGGCGAGTGCCTTGATGGCCCCCGTTTCCTTCTGGGTGGCGAGGATAGGCTTCACATAGATGCGGGTCGGCACCGTCAGCGCCGCGCCGAGCGTTTCATCCTGGGAGAAGGGCGAAGGGTCGGCGTAGGAGAGGCCGGAGCGCTCGACGATCTTGCGGACCAGCGAGAAGCCGTTGGAATGAACGCCCGAGGAGGCGATGCCGAGGATGATGTCGCCGGCCCGCACGGTATCGCGCGGCAACACGCCGTCCCGCTCGACGGCGCCGACGGCAAAGCCGGCGAGGTCGTAATCGCCGTCTTTATACATGCCGGGCATTTCGGCCGTCTCGCCGCCGATCAATGCACAGCCGGCCATCTTGCAGCCTTCGGCGATGCCGGCCACCACCTCGGTCGCCGTGTCGACCGAAAGACGCCCAGTCGCGAAATAGTCGAGGAAGAACAGCGGCTCGGCGCCCTGGACCACCAGGTCGTTGACGCTCATCGCCACGAGATCGATGCCCACGAAGCCATGGATGCCCGCCTCGATCGCCACGGCAAGCTTGGTGCCGACGCCGTCGTTGGCCGCCACCAGCACAGGGTCGCGGAACTTGCAGGCGGCGAGATCGAACAGGCCGCCGAATCCGCCAATGTCGGCGTCGGCACCGATCCGGCGCGTTGCCTTCACCAAAGGCTTGATGCGATCGACGAGCGCGTTTCCAGCATCGATGTCAACGCCGGCGTCGCGATAGGTGAGCCCGTTCTTGCCGTTCATGGAGCCTCGCGCCTCCCCTTTGCAGTGGATATCCGGCAAGAAGCCGAAACGACGGAAAATGACAAGTCCAATCTGCGTCTTTCCCGCCTCTCATGCCGGGAAAACGGCTGATATGGCCGGAGGTCGGTCTTGGAAACCACGCCCGCGATGCTCAAATGACCGGAACGACCTTCCGCCGGGGGCGCTTTTTGACCATACCCAACCTCATCACGCTGGCCCGCCTGATCGCCGTTCCCGCGATTATCCTGCTGCTGCTCGATGGTGATTTCGGCTATGCCTTCGCCGTGTTCGTGATCGCCGGCATTTCCGATGGCGTCGATGGCGCCATCGCCCGCCACGTGCCGGGACAGGCGAGCGAACTCGGCCGCCTGCTCGATCCGGTGGCCGACAAGGCGCTGCTGGTCTCGCTCTTCCTGGTATTGGCCGCCACCGGACATGCACCGATCTGGCTCGCCGTGCTGGTGGTCAGCCGTGACGCGCTGATCGTCGGTGGCGTCATCGTCTCATGGCTGGCATCAAAGCCGGTATCGATCGCGCCGCTCCTGATTTCCAAGGCCAATACGGTGGCACAGATTCTTTATGTCGCCCTTTTGCTGGGCGGACTCGGCCTGGCATGGCAGTTGGGGACACTTGTGGATATCATGGGCTGGGTCGTGGCGGCCTTGACCCTGGTCTCCGCTGCCGCCTACGTCAGGGGCTGGCTTGCATTCATGCAAGGGTAAGGACAGCGCGTGAAACTCAGGAATACCGTTCTCTTCTGGACAGGCGCGGCGCTGGCCTTCGGCTTGCTGCTCTATGTCTTCTCATCGATCCTGCTGCCCTTCGTCGCCGGCATGGCGCTCGCCTACCTGCTCGACCCGGTGGCCGATCGCCTCGAGCGGCTTGGCCTGTCGCGGGCCCTTGCCACAGGGCTGATTCTTGTTCTTTTCGTGCTGCTGGCGCTGTTGGCGCTGATGATCATCGTGCCGGTGCTGGGCAGCCAGCTCCAAGGGCTGATCGCCAACATGCCCGCCTATCTCGACGCAGCGCAGCGCTGGCTGAGCCATGAGGCCGGTACACGCCTGTTCAAGGCACTGCGCATTTCGGCGACCGACATCCGCGGGTCGCTCGGCGCGCTGTTCAGCGATGGCTCGACCATCATGGCGACGCTCCTGTCGTCGGTCTGGAACGGCGGTCAGACGCTGATCTCCGTCATTTCGCTGCTGGTCGTGACGCCAGTGGTCGCCTTTTACATGCTGCTCGACTGGGACCGCATGGTGGCGACCGTGGATGACAACCTGCCGCGTCATCACCGCGAGACCATCCGGGCGCTGGCGCGCGACATGAACATCGGCGTCGCCAATTTCGTTCGCGGGCAGGTGTCGGTGTCGGCGCTGCTCGGGTTGTTTTACGCCGTGTCGTTGTCGATCGCCGGTCTGTCCTTCGGTCTGCTGATCGGCCTTCTGGCCGGTCTCATCAGCTTTGTCCCCTACCTCGGGTCGATCGTTGGCGGGGGGCTTGCCATCGGCGTGGCGCTTTACCAGTTCTGGCCGGACTGGACGTGGATCTCCGTCATCGTCGGCATCTTCGCCGCCGGCCAGTTCATCGAGGGCAACATCCTCCAGCCCAAGCTGATCGGCTCGTCGATCGGGCTGCATCCGGTCTGGTTGATGTTCGCTCTGTTCGCCTTCGGCACGCTGTTCGGCTTCGTTGGGCTGCTCGTCGCTGTGCCGGCGGCGGCCTCGGTGGCCGTTCTGGTCCGCTTCGCCTTCGCCAAGTATCGTGCGAGCCCCTTCTACAGTCTCGATCCGGACAAAGCTGCCGACCCCCAGATTGGTACGACTGTTGTTCCACCCGAGGATGTCGCCCCATGAGCCGCATGAAACCGCGCCAGTTGCCGCTTGCCATGCCGCATCAGTCGGCGATGAATCGGGAAGATTTCCTGGTCGGCGAGGGTAATCGCGAGGCCACGGCCTTTATCGACGCCTGGCCCGACTGGCCGGCTTCGGTGGTGCTGCTGATCGGTCCGAACGGCTCGGGCAAGACGCATCTCGTCAACATCTGGGCGGCCAAGAGCCGCGCTGCCGTGGTCGCCGCAGCCGATCTGGCGTCCTCCGATCCAACCGCGCTGGTCGGCACCGGCGCCGTTGCCGTTGAAGACGCCGACGATCCCGCCCTCGATGAGAAGGCGCTGTTCCACTTGCTCAACGCGGCGCGCGGGCGCGGCGCCTCGGTGCTGATCACCGCTCATTCCGCGCCATCGGCGTGGGGCGTGACGCTTCCCGATCTGTTGTCGCGCCTTCGCGCCGCTCAGCCAGCCTTCCTTGGGCCTCCCGATGACCAACTCCTCGAAAAGGTAATCGTGAAGCTGCTCGCCGACCGCCAGCTCGCCATCGACGCCGGTGTGCTCGACTATATCCTGCTGCGCATGGAGCGGTCGTGCGCCGCAGCCTGCGCGGTGGTCGAAGCGCTCGATCGCGAGTCGCTTGCCCGCGGTCGTCGCATTACCAAGGCGATCGCCGCCGAGGTATTGGCACCCGAGAGTGAAAACTGAGCCCTGGATGGGAAGCCGACGAAGAGATCGTGGCCTGAGCGGGAAGCCGTAGACAAACTGTCACATAGCTGGTGCATGGATTTGGTCCGTAAGCTAGACTGACCGGAAGCGGCCGGTCTTGCCTGGAACCTGGGCGTACCAGCCCCGCGAGCGTGAGGTCGTGGAGATGAGCGAAACGGATGCAGCCGTGAGCGAGACGATAGAGGCCGAAGCCGTGCGTGCGCCGGCGATGACCATGGAATCGCCCGAGCGGTTCGTGAATCGCGAAATCTCCTGGCTGGGATTTAATCGTCGCGTCCTTGAGGAATCCGAGAACGCCAACCATCCTCTGCTGGAGCGGCTCCGCTTCCTGTCGATTTCGGCGAGCAATCTCGACGAGTTCTTCATGGTGCGCTTCGCCGGTATCAAGGGGCAGGTGCGTGAACGCGTGACCACCCGGTCCGACGATGGCCTGACGCCATCCGAGCAGATGACGGTGATTTCCGAAGCTGCTGCTCGGCTGGCCGACGCGCAGCAGACGCGCTGGCGCGACCTGCGCACCGAGATTGAGAAGGCCGGCATTGTCCTCGTCGATCCCAACAAGCTCAAGGCGGGCGACGAGGTCTGGCTCGAGGACTATTTCCTGTCGTCGGTGTTCCCCGTGCTGACGCCGCTTGCCGTCGACCCGGCGCACCCTTTTCCTTTTATTCCCAATCTTGGCTTCTCCATCGTTCTCGATCTCGTCAGGGTGCGTGGCAACGAGAGCATGGTGGCTCTCATCCGCATGGCCGCCAAGATCGATCGTTTCGTCCGCCTGCCCGAGGACAGTGCGCACCCTGGGGTGGCGCGCTTCATCCTGTTGGAGCAGGTGGTGACCATGTTCATCGGTCGCCTGTTCCCCGGCTATACGGTGCGCGGTCAGGGCAGCTTCCGCATTCTGCGCGACAGCGATCTCGAAGTTGAAGAAGAGGCGGAAGATCTGGTCCGCCTGTTCGAGAGCGCGCTGAAGCGCCGCCGCAAGGGGTTGGTCATCCGGGCCGAGTTCGAGCGCTCGACGCCGGTGGCCCTGCGTCAGCTGGTGACCGAGGCGGTCGGCTGCATGCCCGACGAGGTGCAGCTCCTTGACGAACTGCTGGCCCTTAACGACCTCAGCCAGCTCGTCAGCCTGGACCGGCCGGATCTCAAGTTCGAACCTTATGCGCCGCGCTATCCCGAACGCATTCGCGAGCACGCTGGTGATGCTTTCGCGGCCATTCGGCAGAAGGATCTGATCGTTCACCACCCTTACGAGTCATTCGACGTCGTGGTGCAGTTTCTTCGGCAGGCGGCGGCCGATCCGGAAGTGATCGCCATCAAGCAGACGCTCTATCGCACCTCCAACGACAGTCCGATCGTTCGTGCGCTGATCGAGGCGGCTGATGCGGGCAAGTCGGTGACGGCGCTGGTGGAACTCAAGGCACGCTTTGACGAGGAAGCAAACATCCGCTGGGCGCGCGATCTCGAGCGGGCCGGCGTGCAGGTGGTGTTCGGCTTTTTCGAGCTGAAGACCCATGCCAAGATGTCGTTGGTCGTGCGTCGCGAGGGGCAGCAGCTTACGTCCTACTGCCATCTCGGCACCGGCAACTATCACCCGATCACCGCCAGGATCTACACCGACCTCAGCTACTTCACCGCCAACAAGACCATTGCCCAGGACGTGGCGCGTATCTTCAATTTCATCACCGGCTATGCCGAGCCGCAGTCGCTCAACGCTCTGGCCATGAGCCCGCTAACGCTGAGGAAGACTATCATCGACTGCATCGGCCGCGAGATCGAGCATGCGCGGGCCGGCCGGCCCAGCCAGATCTGGATGAAGATGAATGCGCTGGTCGATGCCGACATCATCGACGCGCTCTACGAGGCGAGCCAGGCGGGCGTGTCGATCGATCTGGTGGTCCGTGGCATTTGCTGCCTCAGGCCGCAGATTCCCGGCTTCTCCGACAACATTCGCGTGAAGTCGATCGTTGGCCGTTTTCTCGAACACAGCCGCATTTTCTGTTTCGGCAATGGCCAGCCATTGCCCAATCCCCGCGCCACGGTTTACATCGGCTCCGCCGATATGATGCCGCGCAACCTCGACCGCCGAGTCGAGGTGCTGGTACCGCTAACCACGGAGACCGTGCACGCCCAGACCGTCGATCAGATCATGGTGGCTAACCTCCGCGACAACCAGCAGAGCTGGCGCCTGCTGGCCGACGGAGGCCACGAACGCATTGTGCCGGAGCAAGGCGAAGAGCCTTTCAACGCGCACCGCTATTTCATGACCCATCCATCACTATCGGGACGTGGACACTCGCTTGAAACAGATGCACCCCAGTCTATTGCCGGACGGAACGAAAAGTACTTGCCGGTGTGAAGCCCCCGGGCGGTTGCCCGGTTATGGCCCTGTGTCGGTCATCGACATCGGCTCCAACTCCGTTCGCCTTGTTGTCTATGAGCGCCTGTCGCGGGCGCCGACCATGCTGTTCAACGAAAAGATGCTCGCCGGCCTCGGCAAGGGGCTGGCCGCGACTGGACGGATGAACTCGGACTCGGTGAACCAGGCGCTTGCCGCCATTCGCCGCTTCAAGCTTCTGGCCGAGCAGAGCGGCTCGGTGGAACTTTACATCCTGGCGACGGCCGCGTCCCGCGACGCGGCCAACGGCCCGGAATTCCTGGCAGCTGTCGAGAAAATTTGCGGCGTCGAGGTCAATCTCCTGTCGGGTGCCGATGAGGCGCGACTCTCCGCGCTCGGTGTGATGTCTGGCATGAATCGGCCAGCGGGCGTGGTCGGCGATCTCGGTGGTGGCAGCCTGGAGCTGATCCGCATCGAGAATGACATGGTCGGTTCAGGCCGTACCTATCCGCTCGGCGGCATACGTTTGCTGGAGGCTTCAGAAGGTTCCATCCGCAAGGCCGAGAAAATCGTTGCCGACGCACTGGAACCCGCCATCGTGCAGATGCCTTGTGCCGGGCTGCCCTTCTTTGCCGTTGGCGGCACCTGGCGTTCGCTGGCCCTTCTCCACATGTACGAGACCGGCTATCCGCTGCACGTCATGCACAATTACTCGATCCGGGCCGAGGAAGCGCTGGAATTCGCACGGGTCGTCGCCCGCCGCGATCCTGAAAGCATCGACCGGATCGAGGTGGTCTCCCGCTCCCGCCGGGGGTTGCTGCCCTACGGCGCTCTGGTGCTTGAGCAGGTCATCCGGGCAATTCGCCCGTCGCATGTGGTGATCTCCGCCTTGGGCGTCCGTGAGGGTTACCTCTACGAGCGCCTGTCGGCCGAGGAGCGCGCCAAGGATTCGCTGATCGAAGCGGCTTCGGAGCTCAACTGGGTGCGCTCTCGCTCGCCCCGTCACGCCAAGGAACTGGTCGCCTGGTCGGAAGCCGCCTTCTCGTTGCTCGGCATCGATGAAACCGAGGATGATAAGCGCTTGCGCACGGCGGCGTGTCTGGTCTCGGATATCGGTTGGCGCGCCCATCCCGACTATCGTGGCGAACAGAGTCTCGGCATCCTCTCCAACGCCTCCTTTGTCGGCATCGACCACCCGGGCCGGGCCTATCTGGCGCTCGCCGTCTTCTACCGGCATGTCGGCCTTGTCGACGACGCAGTGTCGCCGCGCATCCGCGAGTTGGCGTCGACCCGCCTCAAGGAACGGGCGCGGACCCTCGGCGCCGTGCTGCGCGTCGCCTATCTCGTCAGCGCCTCGATGCCGGATGTGCTGCCGCGTATCCAGCTTTCAATGGATGGCGATCAGCTGATCCTCAACCTGCCGGGCGAACTCGGCGACCTCGCGGGTGAGCGCCTTCTGAAGCGCGTTGTCCAGCTCGCCAAGGTCGGTGGCCTCAGGGATGGCGTGATCCGCGTCGCGGGGTAAGGAAAAACGCTTCGAGAAGGAGCACTTGCAGAAGTGCTCCTTCTTCAAAGTCATCTGTCGTGCAGGTGAGCCAGGAAGTTCCGGATCACCGCTCGATGGCGATGATCTTCTTGCCGTCGAAAGTAATGGCCAGATGGCCGCGCTTCAGCTTGAGCGCCTGTTCGCCGAACATTTCCCGCCGCCAGCCATGCATGGCCGGAACGTCTGCCTCGTCGGAGGCGGCGATATCCTCGAGATCGTCGGTGGTGGCGATCACCTTGGCGGCGACGCCCTCGGCTTCTGACACCAGCTTGAGCAGCACCTTCATCAGGTCGACGGCGGCGCCGGTCCCCTCGGGGAGCTGGCGGTGGCGCGGCAGCTTCGGCCAATCTTCCTTGGGCGTATCGAGGGCGTGGCGCACAGCGGCGAGGATTTCCTCGCCGGAGCGGGAGCGCTCCCAGCCCTTTGGAATGGTGCGCAACTGGCCGAGCGCCTCCGCCGTCGTCGGCGCCTGCGTGGCGACCTCGTAGATACAATCATCCTTGATGACGCGCGAACGCGGCACGTCGCGCCCCTGCGCCTCACGCTCGCGCCATGCGGCGACTTCCTTCAAGATGATCAGCTCGCGTGGCTTCTTGACGCGCATCTTGAGCCGCTGCCAAGCCTCGTCAGGCTCGGTATGGTAGGTGTTTTCAGACGTGAGCACCTTCATTTCCTCGGCCACCCAATCGGTGCGGCCGGCCTGGGCGAGGCTGTCCTTCAGGTGCCGATAGACGCCGCGAAGATGGGTGACGTCGGCCTCGGCGTAGTCGAGCTGGCTGGCCGTCAGCGGCCGTCGCGACCAATCGGTGAAGCGATTCGACTTGTCGAGCACGACGCCGGTGATCCGAGCCACCAACTGGTCATAGGAGATGGAATCGCCGAAACCGCAGACCATCGCCGCCACCTGGGTGTCAAACAGCGGCACCGGAACGAAGCCGCCGAGGTGCCAGACGATTTCGATGTCCTGCCGGGCGGCATGGAACACCTTCAATACCGCCGGGTTGCGCATCAGCTCGAAGAAGGGCGCAAGGTCGAGGTCGGACGCCAGCGCGTCGACCACGAACACCTGTTCCGGGCTCGCGAGCTGCACGACGCACAGCTTCGGCCAGAAGGTGCTTTCCCTCATGAATTCGGTATCGACGGTGACAAAGTCGAAACGGGCGAGGTGGGCGCAGGCGTCAGCGAGCGCCGAGGTGGTGGTGATCATCGACATGAACACCGTCTATAACGCAGGCCAAGCGCTTTGTCGCCCGCTTCGCCCTACGAAATGCAACCGATCCACGAAGCTTTAGCGACGGGTCGCGAAGGCGGCGAGGGCGCGCTTTCGCCCCTCCTGATGATCGACGATTGGTGAAGGATAGGCTGGGCGCAGCAACGGCGGCGCCTCCCACGGCTGATGCAGGAGCTTGTTGGGCAGGTCAGCGATCTCCGGGACGAAGCGGCGAACATAGACACCATGCGGGTCGAATTTCTCGCCCTGCGCCACGGGGTTGAAGACGCGGAAATAGGGTGCGGCGTCGGCCCCCGTTCCAGCCACCCACTGCCAGCCAAACGGATTGGAGGCGAGGTCGGCGTCAACCAGGGTGCCCCAGAACCACTGTTCGCCCTGTCGCCAATCGATCAGCAGATGCTTGACGAGGAAGGAGGCGGCGATCATGCGCACGCGGTTATGCATGAAGCCGGTTTGCCAGAGTTCTCGCATGCCGGCATCGACCATCGGATAGCCGGTGCGACCTGCCGCCCAGTTCCGCAAGGCGACTGTGTCCGTCTGCCAGGGAAAAGACTCAAAGCCTGACTGAAAGTTGCGCGTCGCGAGCTCGGGAAAGCCGGACAGCAGATGCCAGGCGAACTCTCGCCAGCCGATTTCAGCCAGGAACTTCTCGGCCTCATCGGACGGAACAGAGCCGGCGGTCTCCGCCTTCATCACCTCATGGACAACGCGCGCCACGGCGATCTCGCCAAAGCGCAGATGCGGCGACAGACGGGACGAGGCGCCGGCTGCGGGATAGTCCCGCTCCGAAGCATAGCGGGAGAGCCCTTCGTCAAGGAAAGACACGAGCCGCGTCTTGGCGCCGGTCTCGCCGGGCGTCCAGCTCGCAGCAAGCCCGCCTGACCAGTCAGGCTGCGTGGGATGCAGGCCAAGCGAGGAGAGTGGTTCGCAAGCAAGGCTGCCCGTGAAGAAGGATATGGAGTGAGGTCGGCGGCAGAGCGCGGCACGCGGCGCAAGATGCGGCCGATGCGCTTTCCAGAACGGTGTGAAGACGCGAAAGGCGCCGCCGGTTTTCGTCCGGATCGTGCCCGGCTCGAACAGCAGCCACGCCGCATGGCTTGAGACACTGACACCCTGCCGCTGCAACTCCACGGTGACGCCCTCATCAACGTCGATTCCTTCACGATCGTAGCGAAGGTTGAGGTGCAGCGCCTTGGCGCCGGAGCTGGCGACGATGTCCGGCAGGATGCGGCGGGGATCGCCGCGCCGTAGGATCAGCCGGCCGCCGAGCTTTCGAAGGTCGCCGTCGAGGGCGGCAAGGCTCTTGTCGAGCCACCAGCGACTGGCGGCGCCAAGCGGCCGCCGCTCGGTCCCCTCTTCCAACACGAACAGGCAGAGTACAGGCCGACCCGATGCGGTCGCCGCGTCGAGGGCTGGATGATCGGCAAGCCGCAAATCATCGCGAAACCAGACGATCGCCGGCGCCCTTGCGCTTTCGCCTTCGGTCAAGTTGCTCTCCCCGATCGCTCTTGCATGCCGGCGGCAAACCATCCCATATGGCTCGGAATAACCGGTCACCACAAGGTACCGAGCGAAGGAGAAGGCCTTGCTCTCGCCATCCGACATCCTGCCGGCGGCCACAGATGATCGTCAGCTGGCCGCCTTCGGCGAGCTGTTCAAGATCGGCATAGGTCCGTCGTCATCCCATACCGTCGGGCCGATGCGAGCCGCCTTCGCCTTCATGCAACATTTGCAGCCACAGCTAATGGATGTTGCCCGCCTCACGGCGACCGCCTTCGGTTCGCTTGCCTGGACGGGCAAGGGCCACGCCACCGACAAGGCGCTGATTCTCGGCCTTGCCGGCTTCCGCCCGGATGACATCGACCCCGATCTCGCTGACGACAGGCTGGCCGATATCATCGCGGCGCGCTGCCTGCTCCTTCCGGATGGCCGGGCGATTGGTTTCGACCCAGACCGCGATGTGGTCTTCGACTGCGTCGCCACCTTCGAACGCCACCCCAATGCCATGCGCTTTGCCGCCCATGATGCGACCGGCGCCGAACTTCTGTCCGAGGTCTGGTACTCGGTCGGTGGTGGTTTCGTGGTGCCCGAGGGAGAGCCGGAAGGAGATGCCGGTGGAGCGTCGCTGCCCTGGCGCTACGGCACGGCCGCCGAACTCCTGGCTCTATCGGCCGCCACAGGGCGTTCGTTCGCCGACATCGCGCTCGACAACGAACGTGCCCGCAAGCCGGAGGAGGACTGCCTTGCCGTCGTGGACCATATCGCCGAGGCCATGTTCGCCTGTATCGACCGTGGTCTTGAGCGCGATGGCGAACTGGCCGGCGGTCTTGGTGTTCGCCGACGGGCGCGTCAGCTTTATGAGCGAATTCAGGCTCGGGAGGCCGGCAACGACCGGTCGCCGATGGTGGTGATGGATTACGTGTCCTGCTTTGCCATTGCCGTCAACGAAGAGAACGCCGCCGGTGGCCGCGTCGTCACGGCGCCGACCAACGGGGCCGCCGGCGTGGTGCCGGCCGTGCTGCGCTACTATCGCGACTTCTGCGGCGGTGAGCCGGATGGGCTCCGCCGCTTCCTGCTGACCGCAGCGGCGATCGGCGGCCTCATCAAACGCAACGCGTCGATCTCGGGCGCCGAGGTTGGCTGCCAAGGCGAGGTGGGCTCGGCGGCGGCCATGGCGGCGGCCGGCCTCTGTGCGGCGCTCGGCGGCAGCCCTGCTCAGGTGGAAAACGCAGCCGAGATTGCCATCGAGCACCACCTCGGCATGACCTGCGATCCGGTTGGTGGTCTTGTGCAAATCCCTTGCATCGAGCGCAATGCCTTTGGCGCCATCAAGGCGATCAACGCCGCTTCGCTGGCGCTGGCCGGCGACGGCCGTCATGTCGTCAGCCTCGACGCGGCGGTCGAGACCATGCGCCAGACCGGCCTCGACATGCAGACGAAATACAAGGAAACATCGCTTGGCGGGTTGGCCGTCAACGTCACGGCCTGCTGAGGCCGGACCGGCAAGCTGGCCGCTATCTCACTCAGATTGATGCCGTGCCGACCACCGTTCAATGAACCGTCGGCAGAGTGTCATTGCGCCCTGCTAGCGTTGTCGGTGGCGACTTTTCGCCCCTTGTTTGCTGAGCGGAGATACCTATGCCAACGAGCTTTCGTGCGGCGGTGCTGGCTTGCGCCGCCGGTACGCTGATGCCGTCCGTCGCCACGGCGACCGAACTCACCGTGATGACATTCAACATTTGGGGCGGTGGCCAGAACGCCGGCAAGCCGGTCGATGAGACCGCCGCCGTCATCCGTGCTGTCGGTGCCGACATTGTCGGCGTTCAGGAAGTCAAACCCGAGCCCAATCCTTGTACCGCTGAGTCGTGCGTTCCGACCGGACCTAGCATTGCAAAGGCCCTGGCTGAGAAGCTCGGCTACCACTATGTGGAGCAGGATGCCGAGAACCCGGCGCTCTGGGCAAACGCTATTCTGAGCCGCTATCCAATCGGGCCGCTGACCGCGAACAAGCTGGGAGCCCCGATTGATGTTGAAGGCCGCAAGGTCTGGGCGTTCAACATTCATCCGGCAGACTATCCTTATCAGCCATACCAGTTGCTCAACATAGAATATGGCAAGGAACCCAGCCTGAAGACCGCCGACGAAGCCATTGCCGCCGCGAAGGCCGCACGTGGCCCCGCTCTCGATCTGCTGGAAGCCGATCTCAAGGCGGCCGACGGCTCCGACGCGGTGTTCTTGTTCGGTGACTTTAACGAACCTTCGTTTCGCGATTGGACCGAAGCAGCTGTGAAAGCCGGGCACCAGCCGCTTGCCGTCGCCTTTCCGACCACGGCACGGGTCGAAGCGGATGGCTTCACCGATCTTTTCCGCAAGGTCTTCCCGGACGAGGTTGCGAGGCCGGCATTCACCTGGACACCGACCAGCGCGCCGACCGACCCTTCCGATCACCACGACCGCATTGACTTCACTTTCGGCAAGGCGAAATCGCTTGAAGTGATCAAAGCTGGGATCGCTGGCGAAAAGGCTCCGGAGGCCGACCTCGTCGTAACGCCATGGCCGTCCGATCATCGCTCCAGCTTTGCGCGTGTGAGGTTCTGAAGTTGAGGCGCTGGCCCCGCCATTGGTGCGGGGCTGGCGCTTCATTACCCTCTGAGCGCTTCTACCGGAGACTGCCGGTAGGCGAGGACGGCCGGCAATGCGGCCATCAGCGCGGCGACAGCGAGGAAGGCGGCGGCCAGCGTGGCATCGGAAGCGGTGAACTCCACCGGCATGCGATCGCCACTCTGTGCCAGGAACAAGCCGGCCAGGAACTCGGCGGCGGCATAGCCCAGGCCGAAGCCCGCACCGACCAGGAGCTTGTCCCGGCCCTGCTTGCCGATGGTGCCGACGATCGACACGCCATGCATGTGGTCGCCGGTCACAACGATCAGCGTGTCGGAGTTCTTCGCCTGGAATTCGCGGGCGAGAGCGTCCGCCTGGACGAACTCGATGGTGTCAAATACGGCGCGTTCCATATCGAGCGGGTGACTGGCCTTGTCGATGCAAGCCCCTTCAACCATCAGGAAGAAACCCTCGGGATTCCTAGAGAGGTTATCGAGGGCGACCTTGGTCATCTCGACGAGACCCGGCTGGTTCGGGAACTTGTCGACGGTGCCCTTCTTGAGCTGCATGCGGTCGAGGGCGTAGTCCATGTTGCCGGGGTGGAACAGGCCAAGGATCTTGTCCGAGCCGACGGCCTTCTCAAGCTCGCTCTTGTCGGTCGCTAGCTTGTAGCCGGCGTCCTGGAACAGCTTGATATAGTCCTTGTCGTCCTTGCGCTTGGAGCCCGTTGCGTCAATGGCAACGGGGCACTTTCTGGCCGCCACTCAACTGACTCAGCTCGCGCCACGACGATTTGGGGCATTGCGCCGGTCGCGCGACGGGTAAGCAGACGGTATCATAGCTGCCCGCCGATTGCTTCGAAATGCATTGTTGAAAATCCAGTACGCTCAGATATTTCGGCGGCAGCACGGTTGCGGCGTGCCCGACGGTAACCGTCGCGCAGAGGGTTCCGAAGATGAACGCGAACGTGTGGAAGCGCTTGAAGGCAATTGGCTTTGCGCGATTCTTATTCATGTTGCACCTGCCGTTTGTCGGTTGGTCCAGCCAAGCGTTCGCTAGACGGCCGGATGGGCGATAGAAATAACCCGGCCTAATTGCCGAAGGAATAGTCGCCGCGTCGTCGCCATCGACGTCAAGCCGCCCGACCTGTTTGCGCGCTCTGGCTGGCGTCCTTCACGTTAAAGGTGACGGCGACAGCGGGACCACCGTCTATACCGCCATCGACACCATGATCGCTGGGCGGCAGGCGCGACGAGCGCGCTGATCGGCGTTGGCCCTAGATACGCCGCTCCGTTCCGGCATCGAACACCGAGAGACGAGACAGGTCGAAACCGACCGCAACGGGTTCTCCCAGCTTCGGCAGCATGTCGGAGGGGAACTTGGCGACGATCTCCTGTTCCCCCATCACCAGTACGACGAGGTTGTCCGAGCCGGTGTGCTCGGTCAAAATCGGCTTCAGCGTCAGCGAAAAGGGCACTCCGCCACCCGAGGTCTGAGCGGCCGCCGGCTGGATGGATTCGGGACGGAGGCCGACCACCACCGCTTGTCCATCGGTCGGAACCGTCTCGAAGGCATAGCCGTCGAGCGGCAGCATTGCCGCACCGACGTCGGCCGAAATGCGGCCGCCGTCGAGCCGAAGATGCCCCTTCATGAAATTCATGCCGGGATTACCGAGGAAGTCGGCGACGAACAGGTTGACCGGCCGGTGGTAGACTTCCTCCGGCTTGCCGACCTGCTGGATCTCGCCGGCCTTCATCACCACCATGCGGGTGGCCAGCGTCATCGCCTCCAACTGGTCGTGGGTGACGTAGATCGCCGTGGTGCCCAGCGTCAGATGCAGCTTCTTGATTTCGGTGCGCATGCTGGCACGCAGCTTGGCGTCGAGATTGCTGAGCGGTTCGTCAAACAGAAACACCTTGGGATCGCGCACCAGCGCTCGGCCGATGGCGACGCGCTGCCGCTGGCCGCCGGACAGTTGGCTCGGTCGCCGGTCGAGCAGGTGGTCGATGTGCAGCATGCGCGCCTTTTCCTCGACCAGCGGCCGGATCTCCGACATCGGCTTGCCGCGCATCCTGAGGCCGAACTCCATGTTGCTGCGCACGCTCATGGTCGGGTAGAGGGCGTAGGACTGGAACACCATGGCGATGTCGCGGTCCTTGGGCTCGACGTCGGTGACATCACGACCGCCGATCTCGATCTCCCCAGAGCTCAGCCGGTCGAGGCCGGCGACGATGTGCAACAGCGTCGATTTGCCGCAGCCCGATGGTCCCAGGAGCACGATGAACTCGCCGCGCTCGATCTTGAGGTTGATGTCTTTGAGCACCCTCAGCGAGCCGTAGCTCTTGTTGCAGTTGGAAATGCGGATGTCGATCATGACGGTCAACCCTTGACGGCCCCGGCGGTCATGCCGCGCAGGAAGTAGCGGCCGAGCAGGATGTAGAGGATGAGGGTGGGAGCGGCGGCGATCACCGTCGCCGCCATATGGACGTTGTATTCCTTCACTCCGAAGTTGGAATTGACCAGGTTGTTGAGGGCCACCGTCATCGGCGCGCTCGACGGGTTGGAGAAGGAAACGGCGAACAGGAAGTCGTTCCAGATGCCGGTAAACTGCAGGATCAGCGCCACCACGATCACCGACGGCGACAGCGGCAGCACGATGCGGAAGAAGATCCAGAAGAAGCCGGCGCCGTCGATGCGAGCCGCCTTGATCAGGTCGTTGGGCACCGACAGGAAGAAGTTGCGAAACAGCATGGTGGTGATGGGGATGCCGTAGATCACGTGGATCAGGATCAGCCCCTCCACCGAGCCAAACAGGCCGAGGGTGCGAAGCGTTACGGCCACTGGCGCCAGCACCACCTGGAACGGCACGAAGTTGCCGGCCACCAGCGCGGCGAACACGAAACGGGCGCCCGGAAACGGCCATTTGGCCAGCGCGTAGCCGTTGATGGCGCCGATCATCACCGAGATCAGCACGGCAGGGATGGTCATCACCATCGAGTTGCCGAAATAGCCCTTGAGGCCGCCGCAGGTGATGCCGATGCAGGCTTCGCCCCAAGCGGTGATCCAGGGTTGGACCGTCGGCTCGTGCGGCAGCGTCATCAGCCCGCCAGACTGGATCTCCGGCATCGTCTTGAACGACGTGCTCAGCAGGATGTAGAGCGGGCCAGCGAAGAAGATAGCGACGATGGCCAGCAGCAGGTAGAGCACACCGCGCGCCAGAATGGCCTTGCGCCGCCGGGGCGTCAGCCAGCCGGATCTAGCGGGCCGGGATATTGCGTCTATTGGAGCCGACATCAGGCGCGCTCCCTCGTTTCGACGTAGAGGTAGGGGATCAGGATCGCCAGCACGGTGCCAAGCATCACCACCGCTGATGCTGCCGATAGGCCGAGATTGGTGCGCCGGAACGCCATGTCGAACATGAACACCGACGGCAGGTCGGACGATACGCCGGGGCCGCCATTGGTCAGCGCCACCACGAGGTCGAAGGCGCGGACGATGGAGAGCGACAGCAGCACCACGACGGTGAGAAAAACCGGCGCCAGCATTGGGATGACGATGTAGACGTAGACCCGCCAGGCGGGGATGCCGTCGACCGCCGCCGCCTTCCAGATGTCCTCGTCGATGCCGCGCAGGCCGGCGAGGAACAGCGCCATGACGAGGCCGCAGCCCTGCCAGAACGCGGCCACCACCAGCGCCCAGATGACGGTGTCCGGATTGGTAAGCCAATCGAGGCGAAAACTGGTGAAGCCGAGCTGATGCACCATCACCTCGATGCCGAGTGTCGGATTGAGCAGCCACTGCCAGATGATGCCGGTCACCACGAAGGACATTGCCATCGGATACATGACGATCGACCGGAAGAAGCTTTCGGCGCGGATACGCTGGTCGATCAGGATGGCGATCAGAAGCCCGAGCGAAATGGTGACGAGCAGGAACAGGCCACCGAACAGGAACATGTTGGTGAAGGCGACATGCCAGCGCGGCGTGTGAAACAGCCGCCAGTACTGTTCCAGTCCAACGAAACTATCAAAGCGCGGGAAGGCCTTGCTGTTGGTCGTGGAGACGGCCGCCGTGTAGGCGATGAAGCCGTAGAGGAAGATCGCGATCAGCGCCAGCGAGGGCGACAGGGCGACCTGCGACACGTGCCGCTGGAGAAATCTGCGCATGATCGGAGCCTTCGCTTCACGGATCGGAGGCAGGCCGGTGGTTTCCCGCCGGCCCAGCTTGTCGAAATCCTGTCAACGGGTCGCCGCCACGGCGTCGGCCATGGCCGTGACACCTTCCTGCGGCGTCATCTTGCTATGCAGGAAGGTGGTCATCTGGTCGACCAGCGCACCGATGCCGGTGGCGTCGGTGACGTTGTCCGGAACGAGGAACAGATGGCCCGCGGCCGCTTCGCCCATGGCGATCTGGGCACAAGGGTCGAACCCGGTCTTGTCGATGTCGAGGCGCGGCGGAATCGAGCCCTTGCGCAGGCTGAATTCCTTCTGCACCACCGGGTCCATGATCGTCTTGGCGAGCGCAAGCTGGGCCTCGCGGGTCGCCGGGTCCTTGACGGCGGTCATGGCGAAGGCATCGGTGCCGAACACCAGCGTCTTGCCACCAGCCGGGAATACCTCGCAGGCGATGTCCTTGCCAGGAGCCTTGCCCGCCGCCACGAACTCGCCCTTCAGCCAGTCGCCCATGATCATGTAGGCCGCCTTGCCGTTGATCAGCAGGCCACCGGTGATGTTCCAGTCGCGGCTCGGGCTGCCGGGATCGACGAGGTCGCGCACCTTGGCGAAGGTCTCGAAGGCCTTGAGCATCTCCGGGCTGCGCAAGGCAGCGTCGTCGAGGTCGTAGGTGACCTTGGTCAGGAAATCACGGCCGCCGACATCGATCAGGATGCTCTCGAAAACGAAGATTTCCTGCCAGGACTGGCCGCCGAGCGCCAGCGGGATATAGCCCTTGGCGCGGATCTTGTCGGCTGAGGCGATCAGTTCGTCCCAGGTCTTCGGCATGGGGATGCCGACGTCGTCGAGAACGGCCTGGTTACCCCACAGCCAGTTGTGGCCGTGAATGTCCATCGGCGCGGTGACGTATTTGCCTTTGTACTTGGCATTGTCGGCGATCACCTTGGGCAGCAGCTTGTCCCAATCTTGAGCCACCGCGTCGATGTCGTTGAGCTGGCCTTCTTCGGCCAGCGCCATCAGCGGCGCACCCACCTGCCACTGCATGGAGGTCGGCGGATCGCCGCCGAGAATACGGGTGCGCGCCACCATGCGTGCGGCTTCGCCGCCGGCCACAGGATTGTCCTTCCAGGTGTTGCCGGTCTTTTCATAGGCTTCGACCAGGATCTTCAAGGCTGCCGCTTCGCCGCCTGTGGTCCACCAGTGAATGACCTCGGCGGTGCCGGCAAATACCGGCGTGGTCGTCGTCAGGGCAAAGGCCATGGCCGTGCCCAGCACTCCAAGTTTCGTGAACATCTCTCTCCTCCTTCGTCGCGGCCCTCTCCCTTCGGGCCCCTCCAACACCGTCATCCGCTTCGGCCGCTGAGATGCGGCCCGACGGGAAATGCCCTCGCTTCCCGTCTCCGGATCACCCCTTCAGAAAGCCGGCGAGCCAGCGGCCGCTGTCTTTCATGGTCCGCTTCTGGGTTGCGAAATCGACGTGCACCAAGCCAAACCGCTTGGAATAGCCTTCCGCCCACTCGAAATTATCGAGCAGGCTCCAGACGAAATAGCCGGCGAGGTCGACGCCGCCGTCCATCGCCGCGCGCAACGCGTCGATATGCCGATGGATGTAGGCGGCGCGCTGTTCGTCGTGGATCGCGCCGTCCTCTCCGATTACGTCGGGATAGGTCGCACCGTTCTCGGTGATGACGATAGGGACCGGCTGATAGTCACGTTTGACGCGAGAAAGCAGCTCGGTCAGGCCTTCCGGATAGACCTCCCAGCCAAAGCCCGTGACGTCGGTGGCGTCTGGTTCGATGACGCGCGACCGCATCGGCCCGCCCTTGGGATCGTCGGCGATGATCTCGCGGAAATAGTAGTTGATACCGAGGAAATCGGTCCGCCCGGCGATGATGGCAAGGTCGCCGTCGAAAGCCGTCGGTGCGGCGTCACCGAGTTCGCGCAAAACATCCTCTGGATAGCCGCGACCGTGCAACGGGTCGAGGAACCAGCGGTTCCTGAGGCCATCGTGGCGGATGGCGGCGCGCCGGTCGGCCTCGGAGTTGGACGCCGTGTGGATAGGATGCAGGCTGAGCGCGATGCCGCAACGGGCGTCGGCGACGTTGGCTCGGAGTACCGGCAGCGCCAAGCCGTGCGACAGCAGAACATGGTGGGTCGCCTGCATTGCCGCCGCGAGGTCCCGTTTGCCTGGCGCAAACTCGCCCTCGTAGTAGCCCTTGATGGTGCTGCACCAGGGCTCGTTGTGGGTGATCCAACGTTTCACCCGGTCGCCGAGGTGACGGGACACCACGTCGGCGAAATGGGCGAAGGCAAGGGCGGTGTCCCGACGCGGCCAGCCGCCGGCATCTTCGAGCGGTTGCGGCAGATCCCAATGGTAAAGGGTCAACCAGGGCTCGATGCCGCGTTCGAGCAGCCCATCCACCAGGCGGTCGTAGAAGGCAAGACCCGCCTCGTTCACCGCGCCGGTTCCCGTTGGCAGGATGCGCGGCCACGACACGGAAAAGCGATAGGCGCCGACGCCAAGCGCCTTCACCAAATCGAGGTCTTCTTTCCAACGGTGATAGTGGTCGCAGGCCGCTGCTGGCGTATCGCCATTCCGGATGTGACCGGGCTCGGCGGCAAAGCTGTCCCAGACCGACGGCTGACGTCCGCCGGCATCCGTCCCACCTTCGATCTGCAAGGCGGAGGTGGAAACGCCCCACCGGAAGTCGTCGGGAAACTGGGTGCGAGTAGTGCGAGGCATTTTGACGACCGCTGTTGATGATCGAGTACGTTTCAATTAATTAAATGAAATGGAAGCTGAGTCAAGGAGGGTAATTTTGAAGTCCGAAATTTATTCGCGCCACTCTGCGTCCTGTGCGAAAGGAGCTGGCAAGAGGCGGATTTCTCCGGGATATGCCGGCTCCAACCTTGTTGCTAAAGCTTCGAGGCGACCATGCCGCAGCCATCCGGAAACAACCGAGCTGTTGAATTGCACGGCCTTTCATTTCTATAAGTGAAACGAACGGAGCCAACGCGCTCCTTGGAATGGAAGCGTCCTCATGCCCTCGCTGAAGGGGAACCAGAGCACTTCGCGCACTCTCAACCGGTTGCTGCTCCTCAACCATTTGCGTCGGCATGGCCCTACGGCACGTTCCGATATCGCCGCGGCGACGGGACTCAGCCCAGCGGCCATTTCCTACGTGTCGTCCGAGCTCCTGGAACAGCAGGTCATCACAGAGCGCGACGCAGTCGCCGATGGTGGCCGGCGCCGGATGACACGGCTCGATCTCAACTACGCCGGCCATGTATCGCTGGGCGTCAAGTTGATGGAGCATAACCTCCGGGCGACGCTCACCGACCTCGGCACCAATGTCATCGATACTCTGACCGCAGACGTCGATGCGCGATCGCCGGACGCGGTCGCAAAGGCAATCGCCGACGCGCTCACGGTTCTCCTCGAACGATCGGGGCAGGATAAGGGGCGACTGATCGGCATTGGTCTTGCCATGCCCGGCCAGCACGACGCCGAACGCGGCGTCTGTCTACGCTGCGACCGGTTCGGTTGGAAGGACGTTCCGATCGCCGCGCTGATCTCCAATCTGGCCGGGGCACCCGTCTGGGTCGACAACGACGTCAACGCCTTTGCACTTGCCGAGCATCTGTTCGGTGCCGGGCGGCAGGCCTCATCGCTGGCCGTATTCTCCTTCGGTCGTGGCATCGGCGCGGCGATGATCGTCGACGGCCAGTTGCTGCGCGGCCGCTACGGCGGCGCTGGCGAGATCGGCCATCTTACGGTGGTCGAGGGTGGCCCGCGCTGCGAATGCGGTAGGCTCGGCTGCCTTGAGGCAGTGACTTCGCTGCCGGCCATTCTCAACGCCTATGACGTCGTCCGGCCGTCCGACCGATCCATTGATCCGGCGGCTCTTGCTGCTTTGGCGGGGGAGGGGGACCCGGTAGCCCGTGAAATCCTAGACACCGCCGGCCGCCGGCTTGGCGCGGCGGCGGCCACTTTCGCCAGCTTGTTCGATCCGGAGACCATGGTGATCGGCGGCGAAGGCGTGCTGTTCGGGCCAGCGCTGCTCGATCCTCTGGTCGCCACCCTCAAGGAAAAGAATTTCCAGCGCAATACCGAGATATTCGTCGAGTTCTGGAACGACGACGCCTGGGCACGCGGCGCCGCCGCGCTCGCCATCGACAGCTTCTTTTCCATCCCGATGTGAGGCTGTTCGCCACAACAAAAATAAGGCGCAAAGCCTAAAGCAGACGGCCGGATGTTAGAGCGCTGATTTCCTTGAGAAACCGATGGCTCCGCGAGTAGGACTCGAACCTACGACCCGGTGATTAACAGTCACCTGCTCTACCAACTGAGCTATCGCGGAACAGCTTCGGTGGCGGTGCGTATAACAAAGCTGTTCCGGTTTGCAAAGCCCCCTCGGCAAGGAAAATGCGATGGCGGCGTGAAAAGGTCGGAGGAGGTGGATATCTGGCGCCTAACAGTATGGGCAGGAAAGGCTTTTCCGTTCGCCGGGCCAGTGTTTTCCCGCACGCTCGGATGGCCGCCTTTGCAAAGGATCCGCCACTCTCCTATCTGTCCGAGACCGGCTTTCCGCCGGAACCGCGACGTCATGAAAGGCGATCCATGTCGAGGATGAAGCTCTGGGGGCAGTCAGTGAGACTGCCGAGAAGCCGGCCTCTGCGCGTCGTCATGGGCGTCATCTTCGTTTCTATGGGGCTTGTCGGGTTCATGCCTGTCGTCGGCTTTTGGATGATTCCGGTCGGCCTTGCCATCCTCTCGGTGGATTCGCCGCTGGCCCGCCGGTTCAGACGGCGCGCCGAGGTCTGGGTGCTCCGCCGCTATAATCGATGGAAAGGGCGCGGCACCGACTCCACCTAGACGAACGAATAAGCGTTGGGGCAGTCGGGGCGCCTCTCGGGAATCAGTTCACGCGATTGTGCCTGACTTTGATATTTCGTTCCTGGAGTGAGGACTCCACCTATGGCAAGTTGAATGCAGGACAAGCGCGATGAGGTCGCGACGTTCACGAGATACGACACTGAGCCGAAACGGACGGCGTCATATTTCGGTCGTTGTTGATCAGTATCGGTTTGCCCGAGAGAGAAATCCTCTCTCGCTCTTGGGAAAGGAGGTCAAAATGACAGACATCTCGCTCACGCGGACCGCGCGCACGAATGTATGCCGTTCGACGATCCGCCCCAATCATCTTGGCTCGAAACGCCAATGGCGAATGTGTCTTTGCTAAGCAGCTGACACTTCTCACGAAAAACGTAATCGACAAGATGATGGTCTCGCCACCGGCGCACGACCAGGAGAGTAGTTTTATGTCCAAGCCAAGTGTTATTGAAGTGGCCGGAAAGGCCGTTGCCGTTGCCGCTCCCGCCGGGGAGCAGGTGCGTTTCGTCGCCGTCAAGTATGACGTTTGGGATCTCGACGGCGAGCTCTACAGCTCGGTTGACGAGGCCAAGCGGGCAGCGGCACGTCACCTCGCCAACCGGGGTGCGGTGGGACAGCCGTTCAGCCCAACCGGCTTCCCGACTGATTTGGCGGTTGCCGTCTGAATGATGGCCACCCCGCGGATCAACTCTTCACACAAAACGGCCGCTACCAGTCGAGCCGATTGGTGGCGGCTACCCGGCTGAACCACAGCCCTGAATCCTTGATCGTGCGCTTCTGATTGCGGAAGTCGGTGTAGATCAGGCCGTAACGCTCTGTGTGGCCTTCGGCCCATTGAAAATTATCCAGCAATGTCCAAGCGTGGAACGCCCGCACCTTTGCGCCGTCGGCGATGGCCCGGGCGAGTTCGGCGAGTACCTGCCGATACCAATCGATCCGTCTGAGATCCGGAACCGTGCCGCCCTCTTCCTCATAGGGCGCGTCGAGATAGCTGCAACCACTCTCCGTGATCTCCATGGGCAAGCCGTCATATTCTCGGGAAATCTGGCTCACAAGGTCGTAGATGCCGCGCGGCCAGATTTCCAGCCCGGCTTCGGTGAGCGGTCCTTCCTTGGGCATTTCGGCGTTGAACCGGGTATAGGGATCGCGGCCGCCCGGGCCGCCGGATTCGATTTCGGTGCCACTGAAGCTGCCGCCTCCGAAATGCTGCTCGTGGCTTGCGTCCGAAACGACGCGGCGCGTGTAGTAGTGCAGGCCGATCCAGTCGAGTGGCGCCTTGAGGATGGTCTCGTCGCCAGGCCGGAAGCCCATCAGTTCCAGCGGTGCCTCGCCGACGAAGGCGTTTGGATAGCGTCCCTTCATCGCCGCTTCGAGGAAGAACACGTTGTTCATGGCGTGGTAGCGTGCCGCCGCCGCGCGATCTGCTTCGCTGTCGGTTTTCGGATAGGCTGGCGCCATCTCATAAGCGCTGCCGAAGGTTGCCTTTGAGGACGCCGCCTTGACCGCGCGATGCGCCTCGCCCTGTGCCAGCCCCAGCGTATGCGCCGCTTTCAGGAAGTCTGTCAGGCTGGTCCGCCCGGGCGGAAGAGCACCAGCGGCATATCCCATGTAAGCAATGGCCCAGGGCATGTTGAACGGTGCCCACGTCTTAATGCGGTCGCCGAGGTGCTTTGCCAGGATGCCAGCATAGTCGGCGAAATAGCTGGCGAGATCGCGATTCGGCCAGCCACCGCGATCCTCAAGCGTCTGCGGCAGATCCCAATGATACATCGTGCACCAGGGACGGATGCCGGCGGCAAGCAGGGCGTCGACCAGGCGGCTGTAGTAATCGAGTCCCTTCATGTTGGGCGTGCCAGTGCCGGTGGGTTGGATTCGCGGCCAGGAGATGGAAAAGCGATAGCTCTTGAGGTTGAGCCTTTTCATGAGCGCTACGTCTTCCTCGTAGCGATGATACTGGTCGCACGCCACGTCGCCGGTCACGCCACCGCGCACTGTTCCCGATCTGTGGGTGAACCTGTCCCAGATGGACTCACCCTTGCCATCCTCGTCCCAAGCGCCTTCCACCTGATAGGCGGCGGTCGCCGCACCCCAGAGGAAGCCGCCGGGAAAGCGCGCTTTGCGGATATCGGCATCCGACACCGCACCGGGGACGCTGCCCGCCGTCGCAGTCTGGGAGGCGAGATGGTCCATGGTCCATCCTTTCTGTCGAGACGGATTGGGCAGCATCGAGGGCTCGTAAAAGAACTTATCCCCGGTTGTACCAGTTGTCACGCCGATGATGCTCGGGCGGGGGCGACAAGCCGGAGTAGGCCTTTCGTCGGCGATCTCGTGAAACACCACCTAGGATTCCCATCGGGTTGAAAACTGCAAATGCATGCCGGTTCAGATTGGGCAGGGTAAGGCGGAAGGCCTTGGGGAGGGTGTATTTTCGCCTGCTGCCCTCTTGTCTATGCCGTCGCGCTCGCTTATGAAGCCTTCCCCATGGGGCCACGTGGCGGAGTGGTTACGCAGCGGATTGCAAATCCGTGTACGGGGGTTCGATTCCCTCCGTGGCCTCCATGTCATCAAAACAGCATTGATTTTATTGGGTTTTTTGCCCTTTTCTTTCTCACCGGCTTAAAATCGCCGGTTCGGTGAGAAAGAATCTGTTCCTCATTCGTCCAGTCGGATCTTGTGAATCGAGCCTGCGACGAGCTTTCGCTTGTTGGCTTTGCGCGTGTAGACGTCGGCCTGTTCGGAGTTTTCCCAACCGAAAATCGCCATCAGCTCCTGCTCGGTGGCGCCATTTTCGGCGGCGATTGTAGCGCCAGCCTTGCGCAGTCCGTGGGCCGAGCAGTGGGGTAGGCCGGCCTCGACGCAGCGAGCCTTGAACCACTGGCCAAGCCCTTTGACCGAAAAGGGCTTGCCGAAGGCCGTGGTCATGAAATGCAGATGGGTGAAGGTGTGGGCGTCGATCGCCTCCTGTAGAGCCGGCAGCACCTTGATTTCGCGCGCCTTGACCACTTGGCTGCGCCCCTTCGTCTCGACGAAATACAGCCAGCCGTCGCGGAGCATCTGCGGCCCCATCTGAGCCAGGTCGGAGATCCGCACGCCGGTATAGAGCATGATCGACAGGGCGAGGTGGGCGCGGGTGCCGGTCGGATGGCGCGCGATGAACTGAAGCACCTCATCCCGTGTCCATGTGTGGTGGCCTTCGGTGGCTGTGCGGAAGAACTTGACGTCGCGCGCCGGGTTGAAGGCAACGCCGCTGTCGGGGATGCTGCATGCCCAGGCGAACAACTGGCGCAACGCCTTCAAACGCGTGTTGGCCGCCTCGGGCGCCGTGCGCTTGCGGTCACGCAGAATGGTGATGGCTTGGGCTGTGATCCTGTCGACGGGAAAATCAGCGAACAGATCTTCAGAGCCTGGTTTGCGCGGCTCCAGGAGCATGGATTCAATCACCCGTCGGCGCACCCGGCGGGTTTCGTCTGTGCAGCGCAGGAAGTCGGCAGATTCTACGAAATAGCGGGTACAGAGCGACCGGAGCGTACCGAGCTGTATGGTTCCCCTTTCGACACTGGCGCCAGCGGGCGACGTGTCCTGAGCCAAAGCAGCGGCATAGGCTGTGTCGAACTCATCACTACCCGGTCGGGCGCGAATCCGAATCTTTCGGTGCCCCTTGCCTCTCCAGAAGTAGATTCGGGGGTTGCCGTGCCTGTCCGTGCTCTCGTGGACGTAGCGATAGCGCTTGATGATTTCCATCGTCAGACGGCGAGGTCGCCCCACCGGTCCTCTATGTTGTCGCCTCCATCCCTATCCGGCAGCCGATCGAAAGCAGCGTCAAGACGGCGGATATCCCAGACATAACGGCCGTCAATCTTTTTCGGGCTCGGCATACGGCGGTCGCCAACGAGCTCGTCAAACTTGGTGGTAGATATGCCGATGTAGGCAGCCGCCTCTAGCCGTGAAAGCCCGCGAGGTGGCAGCGACAAGGGAAGAATGGATTTGGCGCGGGGTTGCAGCTCCGACATGGCTCAGCTCTCCGGCTCAGAATGGAATGTCATCGTCGAGGTCAGACGGTGGCCGATAGGGCTTTTCGGACTTGCGCTGGTCGGCGTAGCTGTTACCCGCGCCTTCTGGCTTCGGCCTGGTCGTGCCGTAGTCCTCGGGATCTGGTGCGGGCCGGCGATCGGCGCCGTCGAGCAAGACCAGCTCGCCGCGAAAACGCTGGAGCACAACTTCGGTGCTGTAGCGCTCCTGTCCGGCTTGGTCAGTCCACTTGCGGGTTTGAAGCTGGCCCTCGACGTAGACCTTGGAGCCCTTCTTCAGGTACTGCTCCGCGATCTTGGCGAGGTTCTCGTTGAAGATGACCACCGAGTGCCACTCGGTGCGCTCCTTGCGCTCGCCGCTTTCCCTGTCGCGCCAGGTCTCCGACGTTGCAATCCGGAAGTTGGCAATGGACTCCCCGGAGCCGCTCTTGCGGATCTCCGGATCGCGGCCGAGATGGCCGATGAGGATGACCTTGTTGACGCTAGCGGCCATTGGCGCCCTCCTGTCGCGTTTCGAAGTTGTGGGATCCAGCGAACTCGATCTCTCTGAACCGATGGCGGGCGATCGCCGCCCGTGAACGGTGGATGTAGAGAGCTGTCGAGAGCGCGACGGCGGTAACGACGAAGGCGGCAACCACTGCGGCGACGCCGAGCAGGGCAACCGACACCTGAGAAAGCGCCGATGCCGTTTCGGGGGACATGAGGGCGATGGTCATGCGCCTTCCCCTAGGAGGGGTAGCTTCACGGCCAGTACAGCGCCGGTGCTGGAGACGCCAGCGACCGCGCAAGCCGCCGTGTAGGTGGCTCCTCCGTCGGTGTATTCGGTGCGGCAGACGAAGGCCCGTGACACTGGATGGCTGTCCATGTGCCGGTTGCAGAGGCGCTCGGCCATCTGGAACAGCTCGATCCTGTCCGGATCGCGCATGTCGGCGTCGAATGGAAAGGTGATCTCGATCTTTGTGACCATGCCCTAGCCCTCCACCAGGGCAAGGATCACGCGCCTGATGAGTGCCCGTTTCTCCGGCGACGTGCCTTGCATGGTCCGGACGACGAACAGCGTTTCGGGGTCGATGACGCCCGCCAGCTCGTTTTCCTTGGGCTCGGCGAGGGTCATCAGGCCGGCGATCGAGCAGTTCAGAGCTTTGGCGATTTGCACCAGGCGCGACCAGGAAACCCTGTTCGTGCCTTTTTCGTATTTTTGGATCTGCTGGAAGGTGATGCCTAGGCCATCGGCCAACTTCTCCTGAGAGATAGCGAGCAGCAAACGGCGTTGCCGGATGGCGGCGCCTAGGGCGATGTCATCGGTATTAGGTTTCTTCATAGGTGCCATTGTGGGTTCCCTCTCGCAAAGAGCGAGTGGGATATTGATCCAAACTTGGATCAGATTCAACCCACAATTAGAAAGGATGGCTTATGTCACCTGAGGGCTTTGTAAGTTCCGACAACTGTTCCTGCTATGGAAATGCTTCGGTCGTCGATCAACATTTGGCCCGGGAAGTCAGATTTTGTTGCCGCCGCGATGAGCATCGGCACCGGGCTTGCGACGTAGCGGCGGAAGATCGCGTAGGGCTCCGGGCGATCCCAGTCCTTTATCTCAGCGAGCACGATATCATTGTGTGTAGGCCGGGAGTTCATGTCGACCACCATGAAATCGCCTTTGTGGATGCCCAGGGAGTCTAGAGCCCCCGAGGTGATTTTCCAAAGAGCAAGCCCGTCATGTAAGTCGAAGTGCGGCGCGCTTTTTTCGGGCACCGGCATGGCTTCGTCTTTGCTAAAGTACTCGAAGTCGCCGCCGAAAATCGGTGCCTTGTCGCCGAAAAAGCGTTCAAGCGCGAATATGGTCGGTAGCGACGGGAGGGTGGCGTTATCGTCGGACATGAGGCGCGAAATGGTGGCTATGCCCGTGTCTGTTCCCTTGGCGACGGCATTGAGTGAGATCTTTCGTCTCTCGATATGCCCCTTCATCCACCGCCGCAGTTCGGATAGGTAGGCGTCATTAAGCGTTCTATCAGTCATGAGGTCGCTCCGATCCAATCGTACGACCACGATGCCAGCGCAATTGGAACGCGGCTGATCCAAGATTCGTATTGACCTTTCCGACAAAATCAAGATACCGATCCAGTCATGGATAACCCGTTTGACATGGTAGCGGTTCTCGCGCGCAGCAAGGCTTTAGGCCTCACACCTAGCCGAATTGCGCAGAAAGCAGGCGTTGCGCAGTCAACCATGAGCCGGTGGATGCACGAAGAATGCATTCCCTCCTGGCCGAAATGGAAGCGGCTGCTCGAAGCCCTTGATCGTCTGGAACAACAAGCGGCGCGCCCCTTGGCGCCCGTCACGAGCTTTCGCGGGGGTGAGCGCGCCCGCGATTGGCCGGCGAACCATCCCGCCGGAGTTCCCTCCCCAGCGCAGCCCGGCCGCGCCGTCCGTGCGGCCGGGCATCAAGGGGGATGACGTGACGCTGCTGGCCGAGATCCTCGCGATCACCGAGCACACCACCGACGAGGTGATGGGCTTTCGCACCCCGGCGGGGAGCGCCGACAATCGGATTTGGTTCCAGGCCTTCGACCAGCTCGCGCGGCTTCGGCGGCTCGCCGTTGGCGCGTCAGCTCACCATCTTGTCGTTCTCGTCGACACTGCCGTGTTGCATGCCAACGCCAGGACGCCGGAAGCCCGTGCCGCCTGGCTTTCAGCCTATCGTGCGATCCGCGATGCCATCGCCGATGAGCCGGAGGCGGCATGAGCTACGTCATTTCCATCGACGCGCTCAAGGAACGGCTGCTCGATCGCGTCGAAAGCCTGGTGCTGCATCTCTTTCCCGAGGCTTCCGTCGAGGGGACGAACTACCTTGTCGATGGCTGGGAAGGCGGCGAGGGGCAGGCACTCCGCATCTGCTATCGCGGCAACAAGGCTGGGTGGGTCAAGGACTTCCGGTCAGGGGAGGGCGGCGACCTCCTGACGCTGATCGCCAGGGCGCCCAAGACAGAGTGCGGCGGTGACATCGGCGAGGCGATCAAGTGGGCCATTGATTGGCTCGGCATCGCCCACATGAACCGCGAGCAGCGCCAGGACGCCGAACGGCAGGCACGACAGGCCACGCAGAAGCGCCAGGCCGAAACGGCCAAACGAACCGCCGATCTATTGCGCGCCTCGAAGCGCCGCTATCTCGAAGCCGAACCGCTGTTTGGATCTCCGGCCGAGCGGTATCTGATCGGTCGCGGGTTGCCGGTCTGGCAACTCAAGACGAGGCTAGACGGGAAGGGCGCGCTCAATGCGCTGCGTTATCATCCGTCGCTCGCTTGCCCCGAGACATACCAGACGACGGGCCGGAAGCGGCCGGGGATGGTCGGCCAGGTCATCCGCTTCGGCTTTGGGCACCTGACCATTCACCGGACGTTTCTTGAACCGGACGGTGCCGGCGGCATGCGCAAGGCGACAGACCTTCGCAAGCCCAAGCAGGCCTATTCCGAATATCGGGGCGGCATCATTCCCATTTGGCGCGGCGACAGCGGCAAGCCGATCAAGGACGCGCCGGAAGGGGAATGGATCGCCGGCAGCGAGGGCATTGAAGACGGCGTTGCCATGGCGATCGCCCTGCCGGAAATGCGCACCTTCGCAGCCATCAGCCTTTCCAATCTGGGCAACATCGTGCTGCCCCCACAGATCGGCGGCATCTACTGGCATCGCCACAGGGGCGACCCGCCCGAGGCCGTCGCTGCCTATGAGCAGGCCGCTGAAAAGCTCGACCGGCGCGGCATTGCGCTTCGCGATGTTTGGGCGCCTGGCACCTTCAAAGACTTCACAGCTTACGCCGAAGCGGAATACCGCGCCGAATGCGCCGCCGCCCAAGAGGCGATGAAAGGGGATGTGGCATGACGCCTCACGCCCGCTTGCGCTCCAGCCATTCCTTCAGTGCCGTGTTGATGCGTGACTGCCAGCCGTCGCCGCCAGCGCGGAATTCCGCGATCACGTCGGCATCGAGGCGGATGGTGGTCGACACCTTCCGGCTATCGGCTTTCGGTCGGCCGCGCTGCACCTTGGCGGCGGCAAACTTCTCCTGCCATTCCGGCGTGCTGAGGTCGGGCGCTTCGTCGGGATCAAAGCCGGGGGGCATAGGTGGCCTGTTCGCGGTCATTGGCTTTCCTCAAAGAGATGATGCGGCGGGCCGCGCCGCGCGGGGTCCAAACCATCACCACCATGCGCCCATCAAGTCGGCCGATGGTGATGAACCGCTGCTCTCCATAGTCGAAGCGATCGTCTTCGGCCGTCAGCGTGTCACCCTCGAACACACGCTCGGCCTCTGTGAGGTCGATGTGGTGCTTTTCCAAATTGGTGGCGCGTTTGGTCGGGTCGAATTCGATCGGCATGGAATTTCTGTTACTACAAAAAACAGGTTGCTGCAACATTCCTGTAGTAACAATAAATGCAGGAGCGCCGCAGCATGACCACGCCGCCGCTTCCGGGCATTCGCGACGCCTTTTCCTCCGCTGACTTCCTGGCGAGCGCCGAGGGAGCCGACCAGGCGGCGCCGGCAGAGGGCGACCAGGCAGCGCCGGCCGAGCCGCCGAAGGCTGATCGAGGCGAGCCGGACAGCAAGGACAAGCGGGTTCGCGACGAGTATTACCGCAACCTCGCCCGTAACAAGGGCGAGGACTTCGCGCGGAAGATAGGCAAGGCCGAGGGCATCTCGCACGACGAGATGACCGACATTCTGTTTCCCAAGACCAAGGGCAAATCAAAGCGGCGCGGCAAGACCGAGGAAGGCGAGCCCGATCTGCCGCCTTCGCCGCCGCCAGCGGATGACGCATCCGAGGACGATGGCTGGAAGCGCCGGAAAGACCCGATCAAGCCGCTTCCTGAAGGCTGCCCCATTGTGCCGGTCGGCCAGCTTGGCGCGGTCTACTACTATCTGAAGCCGTCCGGCGAGATCCTGTCGCTGAAGGCGGCCGAGCACAACGCCAACGGCCTTCGCGCCTTGGCCGAGGATCGCATCGACTTTTTCTGGCAGACCTTCCCAAAGTTCAACGAGACGACGCGCCAGCAAACAGGCTGGAAGGTTGACCAGGCGAGCGAAAGCCTGATGACCGCTGCCGCTGCGCGCGGCAAGTTTGTCGAGACGCGCCGTGTGCGTGGCCTTGGCGCCTGGCTCGACGACGATGGCGGCCTGGTGCTGCATGTCGGCGACGCTGTGTGGATCAATGGCGCTTGGCAGAAGCCGGGACTCTATGGCGACAAGGTCTATTCGGCTCAGCAACCGGTCGTCCGGCCGGCTGACGCCTTTGTTCCCGCCAAGGAGTGCACCGAGCCGGTGCTGAACATGCTCGATAGCTGGAATTGGGCGAACGAGGCGGACGAGACCGGAACACTGATCGACCACGACGGCAGCGGCCACCGGCTCGGCTCCATGCTGGCACTTGGCCTTTGGGCGGCCGGCTTGATGGGCGGGGCGCTGAAGTGGCGCCCGCATGGCTGGATCACGGGCGACAGCGGCGACGGCAAGTCGACGTTGCTCGAACTGCTTGAACACCTTTACGGCCCCGAAACCCTTGTGACCTCAACCGACCCGACCGCCGCCGGCATCTGGTCTGAGCTCGGTTTCTCGACGCGGCCGATTCTGCTCGACGAGAGCGAGCCGGACCCAACATCCGACAGGGTGCAGAAGCTGGTGAAGCTCGCCCGCGTCGCCGCCAAGGGCGGCCTCGTGCTCCGAGGATCATCAGACCACACCGCGACGGCGTTTCTGGCGCAGTCCGTCTTCCTGTTCGGCTCGATCATCATCCCGCCGCTGCTCGGCCAGGACGTGAACCGCTTCGTGGTGCTGGAGCTTCAGAAGCTCGGCGAGCGGCCGGCGCTAGTGATGGACGTCAAGCAGCTCCGATTGTGGGGCGCCATGATCAAGGCGCGGATCATCGGCCAATGGTCCCGATGGCCCGAAACGCTGGTCGTCTATCGCCAGGCGCTGGCGACAGGGGGACATACAGCGCGCGGCCAGGATGTCTATGGAACGGTGCTTGCCCTTCTCGATCTTATGCGAGGGGATGAGATTTGCCCCTCTGATATGCGCTCGATGCTCGCCGACGCTCTGCACACAGCAAGGGGCGGCGAAGGGCCTTCCGAGGTGAGCAACGCCCAGGCCATGCTCAATCACATCCTGTCCGTGCCGCTGGACGTGTTCCGAGGCGGAACCAGGATGACGATCGAGGAGCTTGTGCTTGCCGCCGTTGGTGGCCGCTGGGACGAGCGCGAGGCGCCATGCACTCCAGCCCAGGCGCGAGACGCCTTGAGGGCTCATGGCGTCTATGTCTCCGGCCGAGCGGACAACGCGCAGCCTCAGAAGTGGCATAGCGCCAACGAGCCGCCGACCATGGTTGCCCTGCCGAACCAGAATGAGGGCCTGAGACGGATCTTCGACGGCACCACCTGGTACGGCATGCCGGGCACGATCGGCGGCTGGGCGCAGGCCATGAAGCGACTAGGCGCGGCGCCGGTCAACTCGCGATCGCTCGGCGGTCGTGGCTGGTCGGTGTCGGCGCGAACCTTCCTCCAGCTCGATCGGTAGGCGACAGCCATGACGCAAAGACGAGAATGGCGGAGTTCCGGGCTTTCTGCTCCGCCCCTGAACCCAGCAGACGAACACAGAGGACGCGCGCCCAGTTCTGCATCGCAAGGTGCTGATCAGGCAGGAATGAACGCGAAGGTGGACGCTGCGGCGGGCGGGTGCGGGCAAGCCATTCATATCGTTGATGAATTCAAGGTCTCGCAACGCTTTCGGCGACTTGCAACACTTTTTGCAACACTAAAAATCAGATGGTCGATTTTTAAGATGCTGATGCGAAAGGGGAAAATGGAAAGCCGCAACGCTGCAACGCCTGCAACGGGGTCGCGCGCGCATATGGAAACCTCCTTCGCGTGTTCGCGTTCATGGCTTTCAAGGATGCTATACGCGCGCGTAGGGCGTTGCAGCTGTTGCACTGTTGCTAAAACTATAAAGAGATATATAAATCAGATACTTAGCATTTCTGATTTGCAACATCGTCGATTTCTCGACCGTTGCAGCCGTTGCAGAACAATAAAATATCCAGAAATATCAAGCTATTGCCTGTCTGGAGGCCTCAATGGCTGACCAGAACAGCGGCAAGAGGGGTCTCCAGAAGGAGATTGCGCGGCGACTGGCCGACGAGGTCGACGCCGAGAAGGCTGCCGCCGAGGGCGAGCAGCTCGGCTTCTTCGCGCCGCCGATCGCCGATGAGGCGAAGCGCAATCAGATCGTCGCCGAGGCCGAGGTACGGGAGCGCCAGGCCGGCCGACCGAAGGGCGCCAAGAACATCAATACGCGGCAGCTTCGCGAGTATGTGCTGTCGCACGGCAAGAACCCGGTCATCTGGAAAATCTCCTGGCTCACCATGACCGTCGAGCAGCTCGCCGAGTATCTGGGATGCAAGAGGGTCGAGGCCTTCGACCGTCAGAAGGCGATCGCCGACAGCTTGCAGGGCATCGTCATTCCAAACCTCGCGGCCACCGACGAGGCTGGCAACGCCGTTCCGACCATCAACATGGTGTTCGGTGGCGGTGCCTCGCTTGGCGTCTCACCTGATCGGCCACCGTGGGAATACCTCGACGGCGACGAACTCGGCGTAACCAGTTCGGCTCGCGAGCCGGGCTCGGGTGCCGTCTCAATTGGGTATACGCCAGCGGAACAGGATGACGAGACGGCGAAACCCGTCTCAAATGGGTCGGAGGACGGCAAATGAGACAGGTTGCCGCCTTGGCATACCCTAATGAGACAGTGGGGCAGGCGACGCGCCAGGCTGGCGCCGCGCCGCTCGGAATGGCTGAACCCACCCCCCCGGTGCCCTGCCACCCCCACCCCCCAAGAATAGATTTGAAAAAATCCTGCTACCCCTCGGCAAGGATTGTCCGGGCTCCCGCCAACCGCCGATCCAGATCGCGAACCGGGTTTGATCCTGCGTCGGGTTCGGGGTGCCGGGGCGCCGGGGTTTGGGGAGGCGCGGTATGACCGCCATCGACCAGACCGCTTTCGGGTCGCTGGGTGACGTGCTCAAGGCCCAGATGCCGGACATCTTCTCGTCCGCCGGCCCGGTGTCGGACGCCTACATCATGGCGACGGAAGACGTGATCGGCATTGTCGGCCCCATGGGGTCGGCCAAGACCACTGGCAGCGTCAAGAAGGCGATCGTCGAGGCGACGCGCATCCGGCCGACGACAAGAGACGAGCAGGGCAGGGCGATGCGCCGCTACGTGCTCGGTATCTGGCGCCAGAAATACGACAACCTCTGGGACGCGACGATTCCGAGCTGGTGGAAGTTGCTGCCGCAGAGCCTCGGCAGTTGGTCGGGTGCCAAGCCGCGCGCCGCCCAGCACGTCATCCGCTTCGAGGACCGCTGGGGGCCGATCGAGCTGGTTGCCCGCTTCCGTGCCTTCGGCGACGAAGCGAACCCCGACGACCTCAAGGGCCTCGAATACACCGACGTCTGGCTGAACGAGATGGACACGTTGCCAGAGGACCTGTTCACGATGCTGGTCGGCCGTGTCGGTCGCGACCCGGCACGCGAGCTGATCGGCCGTGGCGGTCGTATCTTCGGCGACATGAACGCGCCCAGCGTCACGGATTGGGTCTATCGGGACTTCTTCGAGGATCTGAAGCCCGGCTATCACCTCTACAAGCAACCGTCCGGCTTCGCGCCCAACGCCGAGAACATCGCGGCCATGGGCGCCGGCTACTGGCTCCAGCAGGCCAAGCTCAACGCGCATCGGCCCTGGTGGATCCGCAAGTTCATCATGAGCCTGCCGGGCTTCACGCGGGGAATCTCCGTCGTCTACCCCGAGTTCAACGACGAACTGCACATGGCACCGGCGACGCTGGAGCACTTCCGCGAACTGCCGATCATCGTCGGCATTGACGGCGGTCTGACGCCGGCCGCGGTGTTTCTCCAGGAACGTCCCGACGGCCAGGTGGCCGTGCTCGCCGAGATCGCTTGCACCCACGCCTCGGAAACCTCGCTCGCCCGGCAGATGCTGTCGCTGATGGAGCGCCGCTTCCCCGGCTGCGAGTTCGTCATCCGCTGCGATCCGGCCATGTGTGCCGGCGATGACACCGAGGACGGTTCGGCCCGGTCGCGCCTTCAAGCGGCGTTGGGTATTCCGGTTGTCGCCGCCAGCACCAACGAGCCGGACGCGCGCTGGGAAGCGGTGCGTGATCCGCTCACCCGCACGCTCGACAACGGTCGGCCAGGCTTCCTGCTCGATCCCTCCTGCAAGGGCCTCAGGCGCGGCTTCAACCAGACCTATCAGTATCGCAAGCTCGCCGGTTCCGACGACGTGTCGTCGGTTGGCAAGAGCTTCGACAGCCACATTCACGACGGTCTGCAATACGCCTGCCTCCTGCTCGGTTCGGCCGAGGCGAGGCGCAGGCGGTCGGAGATCGCGGCCGAGAAGAAGCGCCGCCGCATGGCCGGGCGCAATGAAAACGGCCGCTACAACCCGCTCCGGAGGCATGGATGATCATCCGCTATGCCGATGACGACGATATTTTTGAGGTCATCCACGCCCTTCGGGCGCGTGACCTGGTCGAGGTCGACGCCGTGCGTTTCGAGGGCAGCTCGACATCGATCGCCGAGGCGATGATTGCCAGCCGGCCGAATCGTGTCGCCGATCTTTGCCTCGCCACGCCGGAAGGGCACGCAGTGGCGCTGATCGGCGGCGGGCTGACCTCGCCACGCGTCGCCAGCGTCTACATGGTGGCGACGGATCGCTGGCCTGAGATCGCGCTTCCGGCGACCAGGTGGGCCAAAAGGGACGGCATCGGACGGGTGCTGAGGACAATCGTCAATCGCGCAGAGTGTCGCTGCTGGGAGGGACACACCGTCGCTCGTCGGTGGCTGGAACGCCTTGGGTTCCAGCTTGAGGGCCGGCATCCACTGGTCGGGAAGCATGGCGAGGCCTTTGTGACCTACGCCTGGCTCAACCCCGAACCGGTGTTCGCCGACCTGCCCCACGATGGAGGTTGACCAGATGTGTCTCAAACTCGGCGGCGACAGCGGCATGAAAGACGCCCTGAAAGCCCAGCAGGACGCTAATGCCCAGCTCGAAGCGACGCTTCAGGCCGGCAAGGATGGCGAGCAAGCGCGCGTCGCCTCCGAGCGCCAGCAACAGAAGCTCGCCGGCTTGCGCGGCCTCGCCTCGACGATCTTTTCCCCTTCGACCTTCGCGCAGGCAACGCCGGCATCGAAGGCTTTGCTCGGTCAGTGAGGCGACATGCTCGATTATTCCGCCGTCCTCTCCCGCCAGGAAGAACTCGAAGCCGAACGCCGGCTTGAGGAATCGGAATGGGATGAGATCGCGCGCCTGATGCGACCCGACCAGGTCGGCATTTCCTCGGGCGACAACAAACGCAAGCCAGCCTACGACGACCTTTTCGACGCCACCCAGCTTTATGCTCTCGACGCTTTTGCCGGCGGCATGTTCACCCAGGCGACCAACCCGATGGACGCATGGTTTGGCCTTAGCACAGGCGACCAGGACCTCGACAAGTGGGGATCGGTCAAACGCTGGCTGTCCTCGACGACGTCGGTTCTCGCCGCGTCGCTGTCTCCGGCGGTCTCCTGCTTCTATGCCGAAGCGCCGGCCTGGTTCGGCGACGTTGGCGCCTTCGGCTTCTCGGTGATGCACACCGAGGAAGACGTTGGGAACCAGAGAATCGTCGACCGCGTGCTGCCGATCGGTCAGTGCTATCTCGATGTCGACGCCTTCGGCATGGCCGACACGATGCACCGGAAGTTCATGCTGAAGGGCCGGCAGGTGCGTCAGATGTTCGGTGATGCGGCGCCGGGCGAACTCGACGACAAGCGGTCGTATCAGATCATCCACGGCGTGACGCGCAACATGGATTTCCGGCCGCGCCGGCTGGGGCCTGAAGGCAAGCGCTATCTGTCCCTCTACTGCTCGCCCGACATCAAGGGGTGGCAGAAGGTTGGCGGCTTCGAGGAGTTTCCGTTCTTCGTGCCGCAGTGGAACCGGCGACCTGGCCGCGCCTATCCAACCGGGCCAGGCCATCTCGCCAAGGCAGATTCGGCCATGCTTCAGGAGATGGAGCGGAGCCACATCGTTGCCGCGCAATACGCGGCCGAGCCGCCGGTACTGGTCAACGATGAGAGCGTGCTGACGGCCGCCGACATCGCGCCGAATGCCTTGCTCTACGGAACGATGAACGACCAGGGCAAGAAGCTCATGGAGCACCTTAGCCGTGGCAACGATGTGCGCCTGTCGATGCAGCAATCCGAACAGCGGCGCAATTCGATCCGCGAAGCCTTCTATTTCGGGCTGATGCAGCTCGTGAACCGTCCGCAGATGACGGCGACCGAATTCCTCGGCTTTCAGGAGGAAAAGCTGCGCCTGATGGGGCCGAACCTCGTCCGCATCCAGACCTATGGCCTTAGCCCGTTCATTGCCAGGCGCTATCGCATCCTTGCCCGCGCCGGTCAGATCGATCCGCTACCGCCCGAGCTTCAGGGGCGAATGCTATCGATCGAGTATGTCTCGCCGCTCGCCAAGGCGATGAAGGCGGGGCTCGGCCGGGCGACGCTGCAATGGCTCCAGGCGATCGGCCAGCTTGCCCAGATCGACCCGACCGCCATGGACAACGTCGACATCGACGGTTCCGCCGCCGTGCTCCACGACGCCTATGGCGCCGCGCCCCAGGCTTTGCGGGACGCCAAGACCGTCACCGAACTACGCCAGGCGCGTCAGGGGCAGATGGCCCAGCAGCAGGCCCTCGACCAGACCGGCCAGGCCGTCACCATCGCGGCCGAGGCGGCGCACGCCGCCCAGGCGGCCACACTCTCCGGCGAGCGCACCGGCAAAGGAGGAAAACCATGATCACGAACGCCATACGGTGGTGGAAGTCCGTCTGGCGGCAGCGGGAAAACCGCATCCTGCTTCTGCGGGAATACATGACGGTTGGCGAACAGAAGCTGTTCCTGGCCGATCTCGCCTTGCGCGGCGGCGTGTGGACCACGTCGCATGTGCCGGGCGACCCCTATTCGTCGGCCGTCGCGGAGGGACGCCGACAGCTCGCGCTCGAAGTCATCAAGATCGCCAACGAGAGCCCCGCCACGCTGTGGAACTGGCTGGAGCGGAACGAAAAGGACGCATGAGATGAGCGGTGAGAACGACCTTCCGAACGACAACACCCCGCCGGTCAATCCGAATCCCGGCGCCGGTGATCCGCCGGCCATCGATCCGGCGAACGCCGGCAATCCGCCGCCGGCTGGCGATCCCTGGTATTCGTCGATTGAGGGACTGGACGCGGACACCCAAAAGTGGATTGCCGACAAGAAATTCGCCAACATCTCGACGGCGCTGAAATCGGGCATGCATGCCGACCATGTCGCCCGCGATCGCAACGTGCTGTCGCGGCCGGCGGCCGACAAGCTCACCGAATGGGATGGCTGGAAGGATCTCGGCTGGACCGAGGACCGCAAGGCCTATGGAGTGACAGCGCCGGAGGATATCCGGAAGGATTTCCCGGAGTACAACGACGCCTTCGAGCAGGCCTTCGTCGATGCGGCGCACAAGGCCAAGGTGCCGGCCGGCCAAGCCAAGGCCATCCTGTCCGACGTGCTCGGCTACATCAAGGGAACCTATGAGCAGGCCGGCATTCAGGGCGCCAAGGCGACGGCCGATCTCAGCGCAGCACTCGACAAGGAATGGGGTGCAGAAGCGGCGAAGAACCGGGAGCTAAGCCAGCGCGCGGCACGCGCCCTCGGCGTGCCGATCGACGACACAGCAGCGCTCGAAAAGGTCATGGGATCGGCCGGCCTGGTCAAGATGTTCCACCAGATTGGAACCATGATGGGCGAGGACAAGCTCGTTGATCCGAAGGCGCCCGGCGCCGGTGGGCTGACGGCTGCGGGCGCGAAGGCTGAGCTTCAGAGGCTCAACGCCGACGCGGGGCATGTCGCGGCGCTTAGCGACGCCACACACCCGAACCACCAGGCTGTGAAGGCGGCGCGGCAGCGGCTCATGGACGTTATCGCGAAGGGATGAATTTCATTTGTGGGCAAACGCCAACAGTCAGCCCGCGAAGCTTCCGCCCCCCATGGGCGGAAGCCAGCGACGATCCAGCAGAAACTCGCCTGGTGTTAGCGCATCCTGGCTTTCGCAATTATCCCTGCGGCACCTTCTAACGCTCCTTGTCGGTAGCCCTCCATCGTTCCTGGACTATCGAATGGCGCTACGGCCCTAGCCAGCTCAAATTCTTCTAGATGACATAATGAGCGGACAACGTATGCAAGCTCAATTGGGGAGCCGGACTGAGATGAAATCTTTCTCGAATAATGTAATACGCACTTTTGATATTGAAGTTCCCAATATGAAACTGTTGGGTCACTTAATGGGGAGGGACGCTGTGCTGTTTGGCAGCCGACAAGAAGGGCTCCAACTGTTAAAACAAAAACCGCGTGCTTCAAGATAGCCTCCGAACCACTCACCTTTTTGTTGCAGGTTGTAACTTCCTCGCCCCGCTTGACAAGCGATTCCTTTCGATGCACCGTTTGGCTGTTCGACCAAGGCTTGAACTCCGAGGCCGAATGACATCACCGAGGGCGGCAACGCCTCCGCGAACGGCGCATCCTGATATCATCTGTGATGCCTCCGGGAGCAGCACGCGCATGTCCAGGGCTTCGGCCTAAAGGCGTGTTGCACGTCGACCTTCGGCGATGTGGTTCAACTCCCGGAGCCTTCGGGCTCCCACCGAAGGACCATTGTTATGGAAGGTACCGTTACCCCTCTCGTTTTCGAGGAGCAGATGGTTCGATCCGTCATGATCGATGGCGAACCATGGTTCACTGGCAAGGACGTTTGCTCCGTTTTGGGCATCAAGGACCACAATCAGGCCCTCGACAGGCTCGATGACGACGAAAGGGGTGGGTATACTGTACCCACCCCTCAAGGCCGACAGGAGATGATCATCGTCTCTGAGGCTGGCGTCTTCCGCCTCATCTTCACGTCTCGCAAGCCTGAAGCCGAGCGGTTTAAGCGTTGGCTGGCGCATGAGGTGCTTCCCTCCCTTCGGCGCACCGGAGCCTATGTGGTGCCCGGCCGGGAAGAGGACGCCCAGGCGGACGAGCTTCAGCCTCGCCGGGCCTCTGGCGACCACATCGCCGAGCTGACGGCCAAGACGGCCGCTGTTCGCGAGGCCCGCATTCTGATGGGCCGAGCTTTCGCAGCTCGCGTCTGGCAGGAACTCGACATGCCGGCCGCGCATGACATGCGGGTGCCGCTGTCGTCAGTGCCGCCGCTTCTTGAAGATGAAGCCTTCTCCATCCTGGTCGACTTGTTGTCGGCGCCAGACGGGGATGGCGTGATCATCGGCGATCAGGTCGCTCGCGCCGTCGAGTTGAAGCGCTCCGATCTCATCGAACCGCTTGGCCTGAAGCTCGTCTGGCGCATCGCCGGCCGGCCCTGCCGCGATGGCGCCCTGTTCGTTGCCAACGGCGCGCCAGCCATTGCCTGCGCGTTCGCCGGCACCTCCCGCGAGACGGATGCTGCCCAGCGGCTTCGCGATATCCCCGGCGCCAGCGCCGGCCACGCCCGCATTGGGGCCATCGGCTTCAACGGCCGTGGAACCGTCGTCCCTGCTGACCAACTCGCCAGAGCGCTCGAAGTCATCACCGGCCGCGCGCCGGAAGCCGAGGAGGTGGCATGATGGCCGCGATCAAGATCGACAGCCCGCTCATGTCGAGGAATCTCGTAGAGATCTTCGATATCATCGAAAGCATCAGCGCGGAGCTCGGGGACCAGCAAAGAGCGATCGGGGAACTTGCCGATATTGTCACACGCCAAGGTGAATCTATAAACATTAAGAAATTCAACGAATTAGTGATTTTTATCATGGGTTCATCGCGTTACTGTACAGATATGATATCGTGAAAAATAGTCATCTAGACCGGCATTCTAAATAAATGCCGGTCTAGATATTAGTTAAATCTTGATAGATGAAAATTTGGTAGCGGAATCTATTACTTCGTAGAAATAGGTTGATCTGTAGTAATTTATGCCGCCAATAGTCTCTGGATCTCCCCCGAGATATAGCAGCCCCCTTGAAGCCAAATCTGACAGATTGCTATTAATACTTTGCTCTGGCGCGACGTATGTCCTAGATCTGTGGCTGGTGACGTCGCTATCATCTATGAACTGATAGGTGTTATTTTCCTTGCCAGGATATTTCCATTCAAAGACGCTTTCTATCGTGGCAAGAAAGGCTATATCATCCTGATTCATACCTGCGAGTCGACGAGATGATCTTTTGATAAAGCCGGAGTCTGAGTTAGTTGTGCTTGAGTTCCCAATGAGTAAATCAGAAAGTATACATAGAACTCTATTTGTCTCTCCCTCCTGGGCGGCATGAAAATAACTGAAAAAATTCGGAATTATATTTTCATATTCTGGATCGAATTCGATATTTACTTCACCTTGACGGATGCGCTCTATTAGTATTTTTTGCGCAGATTCTAGCCTGCTCTTTGTATACAGTTCTATAAGCTTTGCTACTGTTGAGGCGCCTGGAATTATACAGGTTAGAAAATCGCTGACTATTGCTGCGGATATTTCGGTCATCGCCTGTGCGTTGTAGGCCGGGGATGGAAGCTGAAGCGTATTCATTTTCTATCCTTCCTTGGATTCTATATAGCTACTACAGAGTAGCTATTCTATTCTGATTACTCTGATCGTTGACAGGGCGTAATGCGATTTTCAGAAAGGCAAAAACAAACGCCTGTTGCACGCCAACTCGGCTTGTTGTAATTTTTTATTAGCACGGCGGCGCGCTGCTTCGCGCCGATAATTGACTGCACCTTGGGTCCGTGCCCCTTGCCCGTCCGGGTGTCGCGCCGTTACCGCGACCGCCGACCGCAGGCGTAAAACGACAGGCGTTGCCCGCCAGAGCCCGAAAGGGTGATCAGCCGCACCTTCGCCGAAACGAACCCCTCATCAGTGTTCCTTTCGTCCGGAGCCTACGGCTATGGCCTTTGGTCCTATCACCGACGCACAGCGCGTCGGCTACCAGGAAAACGTCACTCTTGCGCTTCAGCAGAAGCGTTCCCGCTATCGCGACTACTTCACATTCCAGCCCAATCTTAAGGGGCGTGTTGCCCTGGCGATCGAAATTTTCGGCAGCGAAGAGGCCATCATCGACGGTGCCCGTGGCGGCGACACGCCGGCCATTGAGGGCAGCCTCGAAGACACGTGGATGAAGCCCCGACAGCTCGAATGGGGCAAGCTTGTCGAGAAGGAAGACCAGGTCAAGAACATGACCGACTATACGTCGACCTATGTTCAAACCGGCGCCGCTGCCATCGCGCGCGGCGAGGATTCCATTCTTCGCCAGTCGTTCTTCGGTCCACGCTTGATCGGCCAGGACGGTACTTCGTCGGAAGCGCTGGCACTGACCGCCGATTTCAACCTCGTGCCTGTTGGCTACGTGGCAAACGGAGCGGCGGTGAATTCCGGCATCACGATCGAGAAGCTGAATTACGCCATCACGCTTCTTGCTGCCAACGAAGTCGATATGGAGCGCGATATCATCGCCATGGCGATCGGCGCCAAGCAGGAAAACCAGCTCTACAACCTGCTTCAGTACACGTCGAAGGACTATCGCGATAAGGCCGTGCTGGATACCGAGCGGCAGCGGGTGGCGAGCTTCGGGCCGATTACCTTTGTTCGCGATCAGAAGCTGCCGACCAATGGAACAGCCAAGCAGCGGCGCTGCCCGCTCTGGGTGAAGAGCGGCATGCACTATGCCGAGTTCGACCCGCTGACCACCCAGATGGACAGGAACCCGCAGAAGAAATTCCGCGTCCAGGCCTACATGGAAGAGTGGTTCGGCGCGACGCGCGGCGAGAACGGCAAGGTCATCTACATCGACTGCCTTGAGCCCTGATGCTTCGTTCGCCGGTCTTGGTGCCGGCGGCCTTTCCCCCTTTTCCTCGTGACTTCAGGAGGCGGCCATGTCCGTCAACGTCAAGTATGCTCAGGGCTATCCCGACCCGAGCACTTTCAAGCAGCCGCTGGCGATCTATCGCGGCAATCCCATGCGCATCATCACCGGCTCTTTCCAGCTTGCCGTCGGCGATGACGCGGCGAGCAAGGTGTTTCTCGGCAAGATCGCTTCGTCGGCGATCTTGCTGCCGATCGGCCTCGTTACCCATGAGGCGCTTGCCGGTCTCACAAGCGGTTCGATCGGCTTCGACTCGGCGCCCGGCGCCAACGCAGCGAACGCACTGATCAACGCGCAGGCGTTCAACGCGGCGGCCACCAAAAACCCGCTGATGTCGGTCGCGGCGGCCGATCTTGCCAAACGTGTCTGGCAGCTCGCCGGCTACGCCACTGACCCGGCGCGCGAACTCGATCTCGTTTTCACCTGCAACACGGCAGTGACCGGCGCCGGCACGGTGCATTTCGCGTTGCCCTTCGTCGATCTGCGTTGAGGGGCGACCATGACAGACAAGACCCAAGCCGCAACCGACGCTCCCGCCGCCGAGCCGGAAGCCCCGACAACGGTTTCCGGCCGTGCCGCGCTGATCCTCGATCGACTCGACGCCAATCCCTTCGCGGCTGGTTCCGACACCATCCGCGACCTTGCCGGCCTCGTTGCCGAACTGGCGGCCGCCGTTGAGGCGGCAACCGCGAAGGACGCCTAAGCCATGGCCCTGCCGCCGATCGCGACCGAGCTCGATGCAGCCAATGCGGCGTTGTCCCTGATCGGGGTGACAGCGCTCAGTTCCTTCGACGAGGCGCGAACGGCGGCGAGGGTAGTGAAGCGGCATTTCGGAACGCTCCGGGATGCCTTGCTCAAGAAGACCGATTGGAATTTCGCTTCGGCGCAAGCGACGCTCGCGGCATCGCCAGAGGCGCCGGAACAGCCTTTCACCCGCCGCTATCTGCTGCCGGAAGACTGCCTCGCCGTCCGTTCGGTTCTCGGGCTCGAAGCGGACGAGTGGGCAGTCTCTGCGGCTGGCTCCGCCGACGCTCCACTCGTCCGCTACCTCGACACGGTTGCCGAGGCGCCGCTCGTTCTATTCACGCGACGGGTGACCGAGCCAATTCGCTGGAATGCTGAATTCACACTTATCTTTGTGCAGCAACTCGCCGAGGCCTGCGCACCGCAATGCACCCGGTCGAGCACGGCCGCCAACCGCGCGCACCAGGTGGCCGGCGAAATGCTTCCGGAAGCCAAGCGCAACGACGCCCGCGAGCGCTCCACCTCCCAGGTCAGCCGCACCACCTCCTGGATTTCCGCGAGGCGTCGATGATCGTCGACAAGATCTCTTTCGCCGGTGGCGAGATCACGCCGCTACTACGGGCCGCCTACGATCTCGACAAATCGCAGACGGGTCTTGCCCGCATCGAAAACTTCGTCGGCGTCGCCCAACGCGGCATCACCCGCCGGCCGGGAACGCGCTTCGCCGAGGCCCTGATCGACCAGAGCCAGAAGGGCTTGCTCATCCCGTTCAAGGCCGGCAACGACGACCAGGCCGTGCTTGTCATCAACGCCGGGACGATGCGGGTTGCCAGGTTGACCGGCTATCTGCTTGCCGATGGCGCGCCGTACACGCTGGCCGGCTTTCCCTACGGTGAGGCCGATCTTGCAAACATCCGCTACGCGCAAAGCGTCGATGTGGTGTTTCTTGGCTGCAAGGGATTGTCGCCCCGGCAGATTGTCCGCAACGGTCCCACCGACTGGAGCCTTGCGGGCTACGAACAGAGCTATGGCCCCTATCGGCTTCAGAACATCGACAAGGCATGGACCCTCGCTTGTTCCGCGCGGGCAGACTCGTCCTTCACCGTCACGGCGAGCAAAGCGACCTTCAAGGCTGGACACGTCGGCTCGCTCTGGCGGATCGACGAGCCGACCCTCGATAGCGTGCCGACCTGGTTGGCGTTGGAAGAAAACGTGCCGACCGGTGCTCAACGTCGCTTCGGTGGCTATGTCTACATGTGCGTCAATGGCCCGGTGAACTCTGGCGCCAATGCGCCGACCCACACCGAGGGGGAGGTGACGTCCGGCAATGGCAAGGCGCGCTGGAGATATCTCCACAACGGTCAATGCCACGTCCGGATTACCGAGGTGGTCTCGGAGACCGTTGCCAAGGTGACGGCCTATTCCCCTGTTCCGGACAGTCTTTTCACCTCGCCAACCTATCGCTGGTTCGAGGCGGCCTGGTCGGATGTGCGTGGATGGCCCGACAGCATCCGCAAGGTCGATCAGCGGCTGTTCTGGTCGCGCGGCGATGAGTGGTGGCTGACCTATGCCGGCGACTATTTCTCGTTCCAGATCGACGACACGGCCGCGTCTTCCCTGTCCGGTCGGCTCGCCTCGCCCGACGGCTCCCTCGTCGACATTCAGTGGGCGGTGCCGGCCGGTGGCGTCGTGGCCGGAACGGCGGACGGCGAGTGGCAGATACGCGGCTCGTCGTCGACCGATCCCTTGAGCGACCAGAGCAAGATTCGCGCGTTGCCTGATGGTTCGGAGGGCTCGGCCTGGCACGTCCCGCTGATGGTCGACGGCGGCGTGCTGTTCATCGGATCGAGCCGGCGGCGGATACACTTCACCGAACTCGACCGGTTGACGGAAAAGCTCAACACGGTCGAGCCCTCCGTCTACGCCGGCCATATCCTCAAGCCCGGCGCCGAGGGCTTTGCCTATCAGCGCGACCCGCATCGCACCGTCTGGGTGCGGCTTGCCAATGGCACGCTCGGCACCTTGACCTGGATGCCGAGCGAAAAGGTGGTTGGCTGGCAGCGGCAGATATTCGCGGGCGGCTTCGTCGAGGATATGGCGGCCATCCGGTCGGCCGACACGACGGTGCATGAGCTGTGGTTCATCGTCCGCCGTCAGATCGCGGGCGCGACGCGGCGCTATCTGGAAATCCTGCAAATCTTCTTCGACGCCGAGGACCCCGACGATCTCAGGGCCGCCGGTGCCTGGTTCGTCGATAGCGGCCTGGAGTATCAGGGCGCGCCGGTGACCGAGCTTTCCGGCCTCGACCACCTGGAAGGACAGGCGGTTGTTGTGTTCGCGGACGGCGGTGAACGCAAGGAACGGCCGACCGTGGCCGGCGGCAAGATCGCACTGACGCGGCCCGCCTCGCATGTCGTTGTTGGTCTGCCAATCGTCGCAAGGGCGAAGACGCTACCTTTCGAGATGATGACCCAGCGGGGCAGCACCAAGGGCGAGAGCAAGCAGGCGGCCCACGTCTACGTCGAGATGTACGAGAGCGCAGGCGGCGCCGTGTCGATCAACGGCGGGCCGGCCGAGCCGATCACTGTTCCTTGGGCAGGCGAGCCGAACAAATCCGTGGCGCTCAAGACCGGTGGCGTCTGGGTGACCGCCGAGGCGCCCGAGGGCGAGGAACTGGCGATCGAGCTGACTTGCGACGGCTGCCTGCCGTTCACCCTGATTGGTCTTTCGCCTGACCTCACGGTTCACATGGAGGGCGGCTGATGTGCGTCGATCCCGTTACCGCCCTGATGATCGGCGGCGGTGTTCTCTCCGGCGCCGGCCAGATCATGACCGGCGTCGAGCAGTCCAAGGCGGCCAAGGTGCAGGCGCAAATGGCGCGGCAGAACTCCGACTTGGCGTTGGCGCAGGGCGCTTACAAGGAACAGGAAATCCGCCGCGACGTTGCGGGCGTACTCGGTGGACAGCAGAGCTATTTCGCGTCGAGTGGTCTTGACCCCACCGTGGGCTCGCCGGTGGTGCTCGCCGCCAATTCTGCCGCCGCCGGTGAGGTCGACGCGCTCTTGACCCGCTACGGCGCCGTACGCGATGCGACCGGTTACCGCGTCGAAGAGGCCAACTACAAACGCCAAGCCAAGCAAGCGATGTTTTCCGGCATCTTCGGCGCTGCGACCACCATGCTCAACGCCGGCACCCAGGCGTTTCAGTGGCAATCCCTGCATGCGACGCCGTCCGCCGGCAAGGCGACCGGCGGTGCGATGAGACTGCCAGGCGCGGCTTACGGCGACGGCTATTTCGACACCAGCAGTCCTTTCGGGATTACGTGATATGCCGGCACCCGTCTACCAGTCGCAAGTCGCCCCGCCCGGCCCGGGTCAGATGCCAACCATTCAGCCGGCCGATGCTATCGGGCGGGGCCTTGGTTCGTTGGGACAGGCTGTTTTCGGCTTGGGCGAGGCAGTCGGCCGCGTGGCCGACTATAACAAGCAGCTTCGCGACGGCTCGGAAGGCATCGGCGCTCGGGCGCATTATCTGAAGGGGCTCGACGAGCTTCAGACCAAATGGACCGAGAGCCCCGATTTCAAGAACGCTCCCGGCGAATTTGCCAGCGCCGAGGCACAGCTCCGACAGGAAGCGCTCGACATGGTCAGCGACCCGCGCGAGCGGGAAGCGCTGGGCTTTGATTTCGAGCGGCAGTCGATCGCCGCCCGTGGCGCGGTGCATGGCTCTGCCCGCAGCAATGAAGCCTCGACAGCGGTCGCCAACCTCGACGTTGCCGACCAGAGCTATTTCCGCCGCTATGGCGCCGCAGGCTCCGATGCCGAACGCCAGGCGATCATGGGCGATCGCGACAAGGCCATTGATGGGCTCGCCAACACCGGCCTGTTGACGCCCGTCCAGGCCCAACAGCGCAAGCTCACCTTCCGCGCCACGACCGAACAGGGCGCGGTGCTGGAGTTGATCCGCACCGATCCGAATAGAGCCAAGGCCCTCCTGTCCGATCCGGCCAACTTTGGTGCGCTCGATCCATTCGACCGGCAGCGCTACCTTTCGAGCGCCGATGCGGCGCTTGAGGAACAGACGCTCGCCGGCATTCGTGCAGGCGACGATCGGTCGAGTTTGGGCGCGATTGGCCGGGTGCGCGATGGCGGCACCGCGACCTGGATTTTCGACCGTGGCGTGATCCCACAAGAAAGCGGCGGTAAGGCAAGCGCTGAAAGCCCCATGGGTGCGCTTGGCGTCGCTCAACTCATGCCCGATACGGCGCGCGGCGTTGCCCGGCAGATGGGGCTCGATGATATCGCCGGTCTCGACGATCAAGGGCTGAAGGCGCGCCTTCTCAGTGATCCCGACCTTAATCGGCGGATCGGGCTCACCTATTTTCAGGGGCTGCTCGATCGCTACGACGGTAACGTGGCCGTCGCGCTCGCGGCCTATAACGCCGGGCCCGGCAACGACAAGCTCCCTCGTGCGACGGCCTGGCGTGACGAAGCGGTGCGCCGCTTTGGGCCGGCGTTCACCGCCGAGGAATTCGCGTCCGTCATTCCGGTCAGCGAGACGGCGGATTATGTCCGCAGCGTCTTCGGTCGCTTGGGGCAGCCCATGGGCTCGACCCTATCGGCGACGGGACGTTTCCGCGCTGAAAGTGCTTGGTTCGACAAGCTGAAGTCCGACAAGGCCGATGAACGGAAGGCGCTGCTCGACCTCGCAGCCATTTCCCGCGACGACGCCGGCGATATCACCAAGCTCTTTGGCTCTGGCTATGCCGCCGACCCGGCGTTGATCGCCTCCACCAAGCAGACACTGGCGACGGCCGCCGCAGCCGGTGATAGCTCAAGCGCCTTGAAGCTCCGCGAGCTTGCCCGCGCCGAGCAGATCGCGCCCTTCGTGGCGGGCGCCTGGCGGATGCCGCCGAGCGATCTCGAACAGGCGCTATCGGCCGAGGAGGGGCGACTTGCGGCGGCACCGGTGGTGATGCCGGTTGAGCAGATGCGGCTCGATGCCATGCGGGCCGTGTCGTCGGAGATCAACCAGAAGCGCGACAGTGATCCGGTATCGGTGGCCGTGCGCGCCGGGCGCGTCGCGACCACGCCGCTTGCCTATGATGCCGCGCCGTCGTCGCCACAGTTCCAGACGGCCTTCGCCCGTCGAGGTGAACAGGCGGGCCTCGCCGCGTCCTACCTTGGCGCACCGGTGAAGCCGTTCCAGGCGGCCGAGCTTGGAGCCGTGAAAGATCACTGGTCGAAGCTCGGCAATGGCGGCAAGGCCGAATTTGTGACCGGCATGGCCCGCGCGATGGATGACCGCGCTTTCACCGGCGCCGTCGAGCAAATGGCGAATGGCGCCGAGGCGCACATGATGATTGTCGCCGGCCTGGTCGGCAAAGATCGGCCGGCGATCGCCGAGCAGATTTTCCGCGGCCAGGAGCTGATGGCGCTACCGGACGTCAAAGCCAAGGCCGACACGATCAAGGAGGGTCTCGCCGACACGCTTGGCCGCCTTGCACCGGACACCTATCCGCCGACCGTACAGGCGACGATCGCCGACGCGGCGACGGCTGTTTATGTCGCCGATCGCGCGGTGGGCGAGACGTTGTTCGGCGAGCATGACGCCGACGCCTATCAGGCCGCCGTCGAGAAGGTGACGGGCAGTTTCACCCGGATCAACGGCGCCGACGTGCCGGCGCCACAGGGCATGACGGTTTCGCGCTTCTCCGGTCTGTTCGACAGCCTGACCGACGATGACCTGAAGGCGGCCGGCGGTGCCTTCGCCGTTGGTGGTTACCGCCACGACGCAGCGTTTCTTCGCCATCATGCCGTGTTGCGACCGACGTCGCTCGGCGGTGCGGTCTACGGCGTCTATCTGCCGCAAGGCGGCGAACTCAGGCCAGTGACGACCGCGCTGCGGAGCGGTGGGTCACTCGTGCTGGATTTCTCCGCGCTCAATGATTTGCGGGGGCGTTTCGTTCGAAGCGCACCGGGTGGTCTCGGCAACCAGCCCCCGCCGGTAACGCCTTCCGATCTTCCTCCGCTCCAGCGACGGGGGCTTGGCAGCCAATGACCTCCTGGGATGCAGCTTGGTCCGAGACCATCGCCCGCCGCGACGCCGTACGGCCGGCCGAAGCCCCGCTGACCGGCTGGGATGCTTTTGTCGGCGCCGGCTGGAGCACGGTCGATTGGGCGACCACTTACGCCGGCTTCAAGGATACGGCCGCGAACGAGCTGACGTCGGCCTTCCGCAAGGCAACCGGCCGAGAGTTGCTCGGTTGGGCCGCGCAGACAATGGGGAGCGACGCATCCGGTCTCTGGCGTCCTGGTGAGATGGACGTGGCTACGACGACCAAACTTGCCCGCGCCATTGCTACACTGCCGGAAGATCAGCGAAAGGCGATCGAACCCCACATCGATGTCGGCGCCCGCGCATCCGAACTCTGGAGAGACCATGAGCGTCGCCTGTCCGACGCCTCTTCGCGGACTTACGGCCTGAGTGCCAACGCGTTGGCCTGGTCTGGTTGGCTTGCCGCCAACGTCGCCGACCCGATCAACGTTGCATCCATGGCGATCCCGACCGTCAAGGGCGTCGGCCTGGTGGCCAGTGTCGGCCGTGAAGCGGCGATCAACGCCGGCACGGAAGCCCTTGAGCAGGGCATCCTTCAGCATGACCGCGCCGAGCTTGGCGGCGAATATTCGCTTGGCGACGCCGCATTTTCGATCGGTCTTGCCGGCCTGATCGGTGGCGCGGCCGGCGGGCTTCGGCATCGCTTCGAAGCCCGCGCGGAAACACCGCAAGCGCCGGCCACCCCGAAGCCAGACCTGTCGCCTCAAGACGTCGCCGCCGTTGCTCGCTTCCAGGAAGCGCGCGACCTACCGGCGGCCGGTATGCCCGACGCGCGATCGGCGGTCGCCGCCCTCGATGGCGAGGCGATGGCACGGGCGGCGATCGACAGCGGCCAGCCGCTTTCGTCGGTCGCTGACTTGCCGAATCTCCGGGGCGGCGAAATCGTCTGGGGTGACGGCCAGAGCCTCAAGACGCGCTGGCAGGTGATCGAGGCGGACAAGCTCATCACCAGCCACGACACTTCGGGCACCGCCAACCCACTATTCCCGCCCGAGCTTCAACCGCGCGACCGCTCGCGGCCGGCGAGCCAGGCGCAGATCGCCGAGATCTCCGCCAACCTCAATCCGCGTCTTCTGATGGACGCGCCGACCGCGCGCGAGGGCGCGCCGGTCGTCGGCCCTGATGCCGTTGTCGAAAGCGGTAACGGTCGGGTGCTTGGCATCCGTGAGGCGTTCGCGCGGGTGCCAGATCGGGCCGAGGCCTATCGAAAGGAACTGATCGACGCTGGCTTCGGCCAGGCCAAGGACATGAAACAGCCGGTCCTAGTGCGCGTCCGTGAGACTGAGCTATCGCCTGCCGAGCGGCAGGCTTTCACCGTCGAGGCGAACCGCACGGCAACGGCGCGGCTTTCAGCGTCCGAGCGCGCGGCCGTTGACGCCAAGGTGTTGTCGCCCGAGGTGCTCGACGCCTTCGCTGGTGGCGAAGCCGGCCAGGCACGCAACGCCGCCTTTGCCCGCAAGGCGCTTCAGCGCATGGCGACACCGGAAGAGATGGGCGATCTGGTGACGGCCGATGGCTATCTGTCGCAGGCGGGAGCCGATCGCCTGACGGCCGCCCTGGTGCAGCGCGGCTTCGATGCGCCCGACGTGGTGAAGAGCCTTTACGAGACGATCGACCCGACGTCGAAAGCAATCATTGGCGCCATGAGCGACACGGCGCCGCTTGCGGCCCGCGTGCGTCAGGCCGCCATCGATGGGCGCCTCTCCTTCGACGATCCCGGCCGCGACGTGGTGGAAGCCTATCGCCTGGTCGAGCGCGCGCGGAAAACCGGCGAGCCGGTTGCCGCTCTTCTCGACCAGGCCGACATTGAGCACGGGGACGTGCGCGAGAGCGTCGCCGATGCAGTCCGGCTGTTCTTCCATGACGATGGCCTGACGGTTGCGGCCGGCCGAGAGAAAGTCGCCGAGCGGCTCCAGAGCCTGTTCCGCGCATCGCTCCGGGCGGGCGATGGTCCCGATCTCTTTGGCTTCGAGGTGACGCCGAGGGCGGCTTTCGCAGCAGCGAAGATCGCAGGCGCCGACATCGAAGACATTGCCGTTATTCCTGTTCGGTCTCCCGGCCGCGCCCCTGGCGAAGCCGCTTTCTTCGAGGGCGTGCCGGAGCGGGATATGGATGCGCTCTACGCTGTCGCGCCGATGCGACAGGAGGAGCTCAGCGCAGCCGGTCAGGAAATCGCCAATGCGGTGGGCGTCGAATACAAGGCCGCAAAGATCAAGGATCGCGCGACGGCTGAGCAGAAGATGACCCGCAAGGGCTATCAATCTACGGCCGAGCTTACCGATGTCGTGCGAGGTGGCTTTGTCGTCGACACACCCGCTAAAGCCGACTTGGTTGTCGAGGAGCTCGCGCGACGCTTTGAGGTGCTGGACGAAGGTTGGGCAGTTGCCAGCGGCGGCTATGTTGACCGCAAGGTGCTGGTGCGTTTTCCGGATGGCACTGTGGGCGAAGTCCAGCTTTGGGAGCCGCACATGCTCTCGGCGAAAAAGGCCGGCGGCCATGAACTCTACGAACGCTGGCGACTGTCCGAAGACGCGGTCGAGCGCCTCGCGCTCGAAGACAAGATGGATAGGCTTTATTCGGCAGCGGCGCGCGAGGCAGGCTCTGACTGGACAAACCTTGACGTGTCGAGCGGTCCGAACTTCGGCTCGAACACCTCACGCCAGCGCTCTTCCGGCAAAACGCCAGCGGTGTGGAACACGTCCGCCTCGTCGACTTTTGACCAATCCTTACCGGGGGCAAGAACGGCGAAGGCCTCATATGACGGTTTCAGCAGCACTGCCGGCCGCCGGTCCCAGTTGCAGAACGTCACTGATGACATGGGGAATGCCTCTCACGAGGTTGATGTAAGCACTGGACCAGAAAAGTCCAGAAAGTCAACTCCTTCGCAAGAAGAAACCGCGCTCGCCCGGCGCGAGGTTTCTCCGCACCTTACCGAACAGGTCGAGGCCGGCCGCGCCGCGCAGGAAGATCTCCGGCGCCTGGTCGACGAGGTTGGCGACCTTGAACTGGAACTCGACGCGCCAGACGGCACAACGCGCAAGGTGACCGCCCGTCAGTTGCTCGACGAGATCGACGCCGACGCGGCCGTGGCGGCCGAATTCGCCGATTGCCTTATCAAGAACGGGGTGCGCTGATGGTCTCTCCGCGTTTCTGCTTCACTGCCAAAATCACATCCGGCGCTGTCGATCCTGAAAAGGGCAAGGTGCTGCTCGACTGGCTCGACGAAGCCGAGGCCAACTTCAAGGCCGCTGGCGACACGGCGCGCGATGCCATACGCAAAGCGGCGATCGAGACGGCCGACGAAGCGGCGGCCGAGGCGGCGCGAAAGGCTCAGATCGCCTTCGGCACCGCCAAGGCTCAAGCCGACGTGTTGCGGCGGGTGACGACTTATACGGAAACGGTTGGCGCGCTGAAGGCCGAGGGAAAGGCGCCGACCTTTCTGAAACTGCCGCTCGCCGCCGCCATCCGCGCCATGCTGGTCCGCGATCCCTTCGAGATCGGCATGACCTTTGAGAACGTGGTGGCGGCCAGCCATCGCATTCGGGCCGAGGCGCACACCCTGTTTGCCGGGGCAATCGAGGCCATGCGGCCGAAGATGCTGGGCTTCAAGGCGGAAACCGCCTTCGAGGGCGATGTGCTGCGGGAACTCTATGGCCTGGCGACCGGCAATGCCACGGCGCGCACTGTGGCCGAGGCCTGGACAAAGACGGCCGAGCACCTTCGGATCGCCTTCAACAAGGCTGGTGGCGCCATCCCCTTCCGCGCGGACTGGCGGCTTGCCAACCCGACCCACGACGCGATGAAGGTGCGCACGGCCGGCCGTGAGCAGTGGAAGGAATTTCTCTATCGCAACAGGCTGCTCGACCGGAACAACATGATCAGCTTCGCGACGGGCCGAACGCTTTCGCCCGGCAAGCTCGACAAGCTGCTGGACCAGGTGTTCGACAGCATCGTCAACGAGGGGATCGACGGCGGGCCGAGCGCCGCCGTTCGTGGCCGGCCGGCTCTGGCCAACAGCCGCGCCGACGCCCGCGTGCTGCTGTTCAAGGATGCCGAAAGCTGGATGACTTACGCCAACGCGTTCGGCGGTCACCAGTCGGTCTATCAGGCCATGCTCGATCACATCGAGGGCATGGCTTCCGATATCGCCAAGCTGGAAGTGCTGGGGCCGAACCCGGTAGCGCTCAAGCGGTTCATCGACGGCCTGTTTGAGCGAGAGCCCGGCCGGCTGGCTTCCGAAGGGTCGATGGCTGACGCCAAGGGCTTCGTGAAGACGGTCAAAGGCAACCTCAAGATCGGCGACACGGTGAAGTCTGGGCAAAACCAGATCGACGCTTTGTGGAGCCAGGTGGTGACCGGCGATGCCAATCGGCCGGTGCATGAAGGCGCGGCGAATGCCATGAGCGATATGCGCTCGTGGCTGGTCTCCTCGCAGCTCGGATCGGCCATCATCTCGTCCATCTCCGACCCGGCGTTGCTGACCATGACGGCGCGCTTCAACGACGTGCCGGCGCTGAAGGTGCTCAGCCGCGCTGCCGCCGACATGGCGCGTCCTGGCGCCGAGATCGACGCCCTGCAGCATGGCTTCATCGCCGACAGCATTGCCGGCGATGTTCGGGCAGGCGATCGCTTCATGGGCGAGGCAATCCGCAGCGGCATCGCTGCGAAGACGTCGAGCGCCGTCATTCGCGCCTCCGGCCTTCGGCGCTGGACCGCCACGCTTCGCAACGCCTTCGGCATGGAGTTTCAGGCGAAGATCGCCAGTGACGCAGATAAGACGTGGGGCGATCTGTCGCCGGCCTTCCGTGACACGCTCCAGCGCTATGGCATCGGCGAGGCCGACTGGAAGCTGATCGGCGAGGCTAAGCCGTTCGAGCCGCGACCAGGTGCGAAGTTCATCCGCCATATGGATGTGGCGGCGATCGGCAGCGAGAACGCCCGCCGCGTTGCCGCGTCGATCGCCCGCATGGTCGACACGGAAATGACCTTCGCTGTGATCGAGAGTGACACACTGACCCGCGCCATGTTGCTCGGCGACAGCCGGCCGGGCACGCTTGGCGGCGAGGCGCGCCGGGCGGTCTCGCTCTACAAGTCGTTCACGGCGACCTTCATCACCTCGCACATGATGCGGGCCTTTGCGCGCGGTTGGGACGGCCGGCGCCTCAGCCATGCCGCCGGCAGCTTCGCGCTGATGTCGGCCATGGGGCTGATGGCCCTTCAGCTCAAGCAGATCGCCAACGGCCGCGATCCGTTGCGGGCCGACGACCCGAAGACGATCGGCGCCGCCATCCTACAAGGTGGCGGCTTGGGTATCTTCGGCGACTTCTTGTTTGCCGACCAAACCCGTTACGGCAACAGCTGGGCGACGACCATCGTTGGGCCACAGGCTGGCGCCGTCGAAACCGTGCTGGGCGATTGGCTGATCAAGAACAGCCAGCTTTGGGCCAAGGGACAAGAGACACATTTCGCAGGCGACGGCCTTTATGTGCTGTCCCGCTACATGCCAGGGTCGACGCTCTGGCAGACGCGTCTCGCGTTCCAGCGGGCGATCGTCGACCAGCTTGCTTTGCAGATCGACCCGCGCGCGCCAGAGCGCTTTCAGCGCCTTGAGAAGCAGGCGGCCAAGGATGCCGGCCAGCGCTTCTGGTGGGCGCCCGGCCAGTCCACACCGCGCCGCATGCCTTCCCTGATCGGAGATGCTCGATGACCGTTGTTTCCACCGTTGTCCGCGCCTCCGCAGCGTGGACAGGAGTCGAGACCGAAATCCCGACCGGCATTCAGGTGCAAGAGCGGTCCCAGCTTATTGTCAGCCTGGTACCTGACGAGGGGGAGCGCCAGGCGCTGACGCTCGGGCTGCACTACGCCGTCACGCTTTCCTCGGCAGGCGTTGCGACCATCGCTCCGCTTGCGGCCTTTCCTGCCACACCGGGCACGGTGTCGATGGTGCGGCAAACGCCGATGACGCAGGTTTATGACCCGACCGCGACCGACACCTATGACGCGGCAGGGCATGCGGCGGCGCTGGATCGATCGGCTATGCGCGTTGCCGAGCTGTCGCAGAAGGTCGACGACATCGAGGAGTCGTCAATCGTTATCGCTGGCAACGCCGCGAGCGTGCCTGAGGGGGCCGTTTACGTGTCGAACGGCGAGGGCGGGGCCGTCGCTGGACCAACCGCCGCCGAGATCGAGACGGCCCGCGCGACTGCCGTCAGCGCTTCTGGAACGGCCACGGTCGCTGCCGGAGCTGCCACTGGCGCGGCTACGGCCGCCGGCACCGCCGCCGCGCTCGCCGATCAGCTCGCGAACGCGGCGCCGAATACGCCGGTCGGCACGGGCTTTTCGGCTCGGCATTGGGCGGCCGTGGCGCAGACGCTTTCCGACGCCTTCGACCTGGACGCCTATTCGACCACCGAGCAAATCGCGGCCATGCTCGAAAGTTTCGTTCCAGCGGTTCGCAAGCTGAAGGTTGGCCCTGGCCTGTCTCTTGACGGTGCTGCCGGCAGCGACGCGGAGCCGGCTGAGACTGATCTTTCGGCCGACCGGCTGATTAAGTTGGTTCTGGCATCGGCAGCCACTGTGGTCGCTGGCACTGACGAGGAACTGCCGGTTCATTCGGCGGGCGTTCATTCCGCGATCGTGGCCGCGCTTGGCGCCCTCAACCTCGGTGGAGCCGTTCCCAAGGCTATCCGCGATTTCGGCGCATCTGGAAACTACGTCCCAACCGCAGGGACCAAGTTCATTTTTGGCATTCTCGTGGGCGGTTCCGGCGGAGGGAACTCTGTCTGGGGCACCGGTGGTGGCGCCGGTGGTGTCGGCTTCTTCTTTGCAGCCGTGAGCGACACTCAGACCTATCCGGTCGCTGTTGGCGGAGGCGGCGGAGTGGTTGCCAACAAGAACAGCACCGGTGGAACCGGGGGCACTACGAGCATCGTCATCGACGGAGTCACCTACTACACGAGCGGCGGCGGCGGTGCCAAGGAGGGCGGCGGTAACGGCGGGGGGCCAAGCGGAACTTGCCTATTCGGTCAGGCGGGGGCTGCCGGCGGCTGGTATCTCGCGGGTGGTGTGTATGGATATGGCACTGGCGCAACGAATGGGGTCGGCGGTCGCGCCATGTTCATGGAGTTCGGCACATGAAAATTGCTCATACCCTCAATTCGTCCGGCACCGTCACAAACATCATTATCCTTGCCGATGAAGCTGACCCAAATGATTTCGGGGCAGTAACAGGCCCTGACGGGGTGGGCATTGGTTGGACCAATAACGGTGGGGACTGGACAGCTCCGGCTGAACCGGAACCATCGCTCGACAGTCTCCGGACGGACAAAATCGCGGATATCGCAGCGGCGGCCGACGCGCTCCTTGCTGCCGGCGCGCCTGTGACTGGTGGGCTGCACGTCGCCCTTGATGATGGAAGCCGCGCCGACCTTACCGCTATGGCGGCGACTGCGACGGCGGCTTCGGCCAATGCCGTTCCGTGGCCGGAGAGTTATTCGCGCGGCTGGATCGCAATCGAGAACGTCCGCATCCCACTCGCCGCCCCGGGCGCCGGCCTGATGCTCGCGGCCTCAGCAGGCGACTATTACGCTGCCATCGTCCAACACCGGCGCGACCTGAAGGATGCCGCTCTCGCGGCCGAGGACGCGGCCGCGCTCGACGCGATCGACATTGCCGCCGGCTGGCCTGGATAAGCCGACAAGCCTTTCGGGGAGGGACGCGCTCATGTTCCAACGAAAGGCCCTGATATGACTGAATTCGAGCGCTCTCTTGCCAAGGTACTGGTGTTGGAAGGGGGCTTTGTGAACGACCCAGACGACACGGGCGGCGCCACGAACAAGGGCGTCACTCAGGCCGTCTACGACACTTATCGAAAGAGCGTCGGCGCCGGCCGGCAGAGCGTGCACCTCATCAGCGACGACGAGGTGCGGGCGATCTACAAGAGCCGCTATTGGGATCTGGTGAAGGGCGACCAACTGCCGCCAGGCGTCGGCTATGTCGTCTTTGATGGTGGCGTGAACTCTGGGCCGGGGCAGTCGGTGAAATGGCTCCAGCGCGCGCTAGGCCTCAAAAAGGTCGATGGCCTGGTCGGCCCGGAAACGCTCGCCGCTATCAACGCCGTCGAGGATCACGACGCACTGATTGCCAAGATCATCGCCCTTCGCGATGCCTTCCTAAAGGCCCTCAAGGGCTGGAAGAAGTTCGGCAAGGGGTGGGCTTCTCGCATCAAGCAGGTGCTCGCCGTGGGGCAGGCCTGGGCGCGCGGTTCGGTCGGCCCTGAAGTGGTCTACGATGGGGACGGCGCCCGCAAGGCAATGTCGACCGACGCAAAGGTGGCCCCCTCGGCGGCGATCGCCGACGCGGCGACCGGTGGCGGCCTGATCACCGGAACGACCATTCTCGGCACGCTCCAAAGCGCCCAGGAGCAGCTCGCGCCGCTCGCCTCGGGAAGCCCGATCGTCTCCAACATCATCGCCGGCATCGTCGTCATCTCGGCCGCGCTGGTGATCGGTGGCGCCGTCTATGGCTGGTGGGCGCGTCGACGCCGGGCCGAGCTAGCCGAGGCACTGGCATGACCGCCGCTAACGTCCGCCTCGCCTTCCTGATCGCCTTGGCCGTCGGCCTCGGCGTTGCGGGCTGGCGGCTTTACGCCAAGGGCTGGTCAGACGCCCGCACCGACCAGGACCGCGCCGCGCTGAAGGCCCAACGGGAAAGAGTGATCCTTGATGAAAAGCTTGCCACTGAAACGCCCGTTGAGATCTGCCGTCGCCTTGGTGGTGGCTCTCTTTGTGACGGGCTGCGCTAGTGCCGTGCCCGTCTGCGATGGCGTGGTCTACGTGCCGCTGAAGCCGGAATCGTCGGTCTATCTATCAGCCAACGACATCGACGCCGCGCGCAAGATTGCCGGCAACAACGAGACCATCAAGCGGGCTCGGTAACAGAGCATACGGCGGGGCAGGGCGTCCCGCCGCGCGTATTTCTGGAATTAGGGGGCTTCCGTGGACGATACCCGCGACAAGGTGATCGCGCTTGAAGTGAGAGTCGAGCAGATGGCACTGGATATGAAGCGGCTTGCCGATGCTGTCGAGCATCTCAACAGCCTGCTCGACCAGGCGAGGGGAGCGAAATGGGCCTTGGGATTGTTGCTGTTTGCCGGTGGAGCGGTGTCAACGTATATGCCGATGGTGTTCCGATGGGTGATGGCGATCAAATGACGGGGTGGAACACCAACTATTTTTGTATCACGGATATTGCGGTCGCGTTTTTTCGTGATACATTATTTCCATGAAAATCACTTGCGATCCGGTCAAGCGAGAGACGACCCTTAAGGAGCGTGAGCTTGATTTTTTCGATGCGGCCACGGTGTTCATGGGGAGAACCCAGACCCTTGAAGACGACCGCTTTGACTATGGCGAGACGCGCTATCAGAGCTACGGTTTGCTTGGTGAGCGCGTTGTCATGATCGTTTGGACGCCGCGAGGTGAAGCACGGCACATCATTTCCATGAGGCACTGCCATGACAAAGAAGCCCGAAAAGTTCGAGAGCACCTGGGTTGATCCAGATGACGCCCCCGCTTGGCCCGACGAAGCCTTCGACCGAGCCGAGATCGCTGTTGGCGGTGAGGTGATCAAGCCTGCACAAGGCACTTTGACGCGCCGTCGCGGCCGGCCAAAACTGGATGCGCCCAAGCAACAGGTTTCTGTCCGTCTCGATTCGGATGTGTTGGACGGCCTGCGCGGTCTCGGTGTTGGTTGGCAGGGTGAAATGAACAGCGCCCTCCGCGAGTGGCTTATCCGTCGCCGGGCTTAATGGTTCAGGCCGTTCCGGAGAGAATCCTGTAGACGCCGGCCCTGCCGATTCCGAGGCGTTTTGCTACTTCCGCTCGGCCTGAAGCCTTCCGCTGTCAGGCCCCGTACCAATCCGCTGGGCAAGCTCGGCCTGCGACGGGTCAGCGGCAGTCCGGGCACGCACCAGAGCCTCTATCACAACGAACTCGGCGTCGGCTGCTGCATACTCACGCTCAAATTCCGGATCGGCCATCAGCCGCTTCTTGATGTCCGCAAGTCTGGTCATCCTTCAACCTCCACCGCCGGGCGATACCTCACCGCCAAATTGTCTTGCTGAGCCCTCCGGCTACGCCCTTTCCAGCACACGGTAGACGCTCGCCCGACCGATACCCAGGCGACGGGCGATTTCGCTAGGACCGATCCCCTGATCGGCGAGCGCCTTCACCTTGTCGGCGTCGATCGACGGCTTGCGGCCTGTGTAGACGCCAGCCTCCTTGGCTGCCGTGATTCCCTCGGCTTGGCGTTCGCGTCTGAGATTGGTTTCGAATTCGGCAAACACCCCGAGCATGTCGAGGAAGGCCTTGCCGGCGGCCGTCGATGTGTCGACCGGCTGTTCAGTCGCCCGCAGTGCGACGCCTTTCCGCTTCAGCTCATGCACGATGTCCTGAAGATCCTTCATGGAGCGCGCCAGGCGGTCGATGCGGGTGACCACTAGGACGTCGCCGGCACGTACAAACTGGAGAAGAGTTTCAAGCTCCGAGCGCCCCTCGCGTGTGGTGCCACTTGCCTTTTCAGATCGAATGATCTCGCACCCCGCCGCGCGGAGGGCGGCGATTTGAACGGCGCAATCCTGATCGATCGTCGACACGCGGGCGTAGCCATAAGTTGCCATGGGAAATCTCCGAGAGTGTATCAATAGAGTATGTGTTGAGAGACATCTCGTCAAGTCCCGCGCCGCCCCCGTGCGGCGCGGAAAAAGCGACTAGCGCGGCCCGTCGAGCACGCGGCAACAATAATCGGCCGTGTCGCGAATTGAGCGAAGGAGCTCGATCGTCAAGTTGTCCAGGCGGGAGTCGTCGCTTTCGATTGATCGAAGCAGCAGCTCGGCTGCCTGGCGAATGCGCTGGTTTTCGACATAGAGCGTTTCGCCGAGATCGATGATTTCGGCGAGCGTTTTGCTCATGGCGGCCGCGCAGATTTCTTGCTTACTCATAGATACACCTCGTTACAAACGAGGCGTGTAATCCGGTGAATCGGTTCAGATTGAGCCAACAAAAAAGAGCAATATGGGCTTGTTGCTACCGTTAATAGGTGAGGGGCATACAGAAAAAGGGCATAAGAAATCAGAGCCGCCTAGGCTCCCTCACATGCCACCTAAACGCTTGAAGGGAAACAACGTCACTAAGTCGGTTGGGAGTGCCAACCAATCGAGCTATCGTTGAAATAATTGTCTTTTTCGCCCTAGTCCCTCCCATGGGGATAGGTGAGGGATTGACACGGGGCGAGGTCTATATTCGCTGCGTTACAACCTCGCTTCGAGGTGAAGCCGGGTAATGATCCCCGGGATTTGCTCTAGGGTGAACAGGGGGGCTTTATTCGGTGATCGCAGACCTAAATTGCCACAGCATCCGGCACGTCATAGGTGTTGCCAGAAAAGCCAGATCGTAATCGATGGTCAAGTAACGCTGTCATAATATCCTTACATGTCTCGGGCGTAGGCACAATCTTGCCTTCTGCACTAAATATAATGTTCAAGCCAAATTCGATATAAAGTCTCCTAAGGTTCTCCATAAAATCAGTATTCTTGTAGAAGGATTTTATTCTGATGGCTGAAATCCTTCTTAAGTGAATTCTGTTCTCTCCGACAAATTGGACTAGTGGTGCCGTGTCCGAAAATATTCCCACGAATTCAGGCTCTGCCTGAAGCCCGGCGAAGTCATTCTCGTGTGCAGCGCGGTAATTCGCAATCGATTCGAAATTCTTCTTGTTGTGTATGAATATGCTATCCCCAAAAATGAAGAAATCGAAAATTTTATAAATCCTAAATGCCTCGTTTTCGCTGACATCGAGTTGATTTTCAGAAAATATAGCGCTTATAAGATTCTTAGAAGACTTTGTTGTCCAGGATGAGTCCGTTTTTTTTACGCATAATACGATCGTATCGTTTTTAAATAAAGAAGCAACATAGAATCTTGCGTTTTGTAGTGTCTTTACACTTCTGATTCGTCTTTTCGATGAAAAATTAGTCATGCCGCTTATTATCGCGTGTATATCTGTCTCGTCGGTTGGGATGCGAAGAACACTGCTTTCATTATTTTCAGCTAGCAAGCCATATTCGATCTGTTCGGTAGCGCTCGCGAGTTGGTGGCTGAAGACGTCTCTTAATTCAGCATCTAGTCGGTCAGTGGTTTCGATCCAGTGACCGTTTACATCTGGAATCGTCCCCTTGAAAGTCCATAGGGTTATTGTCGATCCGGTTGGATTGAATGCCTTAAGGTCCGCCAGCTCGGTCATCGTGCCCCCTCCAACTTACGGCTTGCGAGCGATCATGACATCTTGCACGTCGCTATATTTTAGGACGTCATTTACCTCGAAATACTCGTTCGAGAGAATGAACCCATCATGCTCTTGTTCTTCAATTCCATATGAGAAGGACACTTCATAGAGTCTCCATCCGAATACAACAAGCATTGGATTTAGTATTATTTGCCCAGATTTATACGTTATCCAGAAAATCCAAATCAAAAATATGATTATTCCGACTAGTTTACTGCCGTCATTATATCCGATCCCCATGAAGGAAACGATATATGGCAACGTATAATTCATTAGTTCAGATGGTATGTACTTAAGTTTTCGGATCTTTATTGTTCTTTTGTATTTCGTTACCCGGAAAATGAACGCCGAAAACATCATGCCTAGCAAGCAGACGCCAAATATTGATAGCGAGAGCGCTGTATGATTAAATGGTGGTACGTTGAAAAAATATGATTTTATATTGTCCAAAGTGAATATTGACTGCGAGCAGTCGTAGCGAAAATCTTGAGCTAAAAGTATGAAAGAAAGGGGCAGATAGGACCCTAGGTATATTGCGGCGGCTGCCCAAAGTCTCAGTTGCATCTGCTTCCCCATTACCGAGGTTGAAAACTGCAATTTTGCATGCAGAATGCGCCAGAATGCAACTTATGCCTTAAAACTTGCGCGCCGCAATGGATCGCAAATACCTATTTTGGATACGGTTGGTGTGGAGTGGTGGCGAAGAAAACCTGGAGATTGAGGCTGGGTGTGCCTAGTGGCTGTCCTTGAGACTTTCTGATCCTTTGGGGCCGAGCCGCGTCCCCTCTGCCACATATCGTTCCGCCTCCTGCAATGGCGTCCAGCCAAACATGGCCACGAGTTTGCTCGCGGGTGTGCCGCTTTCAGTGCATCGCGTGGCGGCTGCTTTGCGAAGACCGTTGGCCGAGGCTGGTATGCCGGCCTCGTCACATCGGTCGCGGAACCAGTTGCCGACGCCCTTCATGGCGAAGGGGTTGCCCCAGCCTGAGAGCAATAGTGTCTTGGCGCCGGTCGCCCTCATGGCAATGGGGTCCGCCAACGCGGGCAGAATGCGCATGGTCACGATGACGCCCGAACTGCGCTATATCTTGCTCGTTGGATGGATCGGATGTCGCCGGCTATGTGCTGCGGCCGATGCTGACGACGCCAGAATGCCGTCGCGCGCGGTGAGAAAGTGCTCCTGAAAAGCCTTTTGTTCGATATCAGTTTGCGGCTTTCTCACTGAGGTCTAACACGTTGACACTGCGCGAATCGCGAGGCCCCTCCGTGGCCTCCAAATTTCAAAGAATGTCGAATTTCTCACGGTTCATCGCGCGCGGCCGCCTTGATGCGCGCCTACCTTTCGTGCGGGCGAGCCTTTTGTTCCCAGGCGTCGTCTCTCAACACTCCGCAAAGCTGCGTAGAAGCTCTTGTTTCGGATGAGGGGGGCGGCTATTGGAGGATCCAACAGAGAGTTCCGGCAGGGGGCGTGGATCCATGGTCGATTTTCCGGCGTTGCGCACCAAGATGGTCGACGGCCAGGTGAGGCCGAACGATGTCACCGATCTTCGCATCATCGATGCGATGGGCGAGGTGGCGCGCGAGGATTTCGCGCCGGAAGATCAAAAGCCGCTTGCCTACCTTGATCGCGATCTGCCGCTTGGCAACGGACGCGCGGCGCGCGTTCTGATCCAGCCGATGGTGCTCGCCCGGCTGCTGCAGTATGCGAGCATCAAGTCGACCGACAAGGTTCTCGAAGTCGGCACGGCCACAGGTTATGGCGCTGCCGTCATGGCCCGCCTCGCCGGATCGGTCGTCGCGCTGGAACAGGATCCTGAGCTGGCGACCATCGCTCGCCGTCGGCTGGCCGGCCTTACCAACGTTGCTGTGGTCGAGGCGTTGCTGGTCAAGGGCGTGGCGGATGCCGCGCCATTCGATGTCGTCATCTTCAATGGCGCCGTTGCAACCTTCCCCGAGGCCGTTGCCGGCCAGCTCGCCAAGGGCGGACGGCTGCTCCTCGTCGAAGAGGGGGAAAGCGCGCCCTGGGCAAAGCTTTATACACGCGGCGATGCCGGGGTTTCCGGCCGTGCGTTGTTCAATGCATCGGTTCCGGTATTGCCGGGATTTCAGGCGGCTGAGTCTTTCGCCTTCTAGTTCCGCTCTGTAACGGTACGGTCCGCACGACTGTAGCCCGCCGCCCGCCAGCGTAAAGCTATGCGGCTGGTCTTGCGGGACCGCTGTGATTTCTGTGCATCGATTTGACTGAATTCGCCGCCACCCCGCCGGCCGCGCTTCCGTTCGTCCGCTCATCGGCTATAGTCCGTCGCCGAACGATTAACGTTTTTTTAGCAAATGTGGCGATCTCACGGCTTTCTCGCGAAGGCGTGATAAGACCTAGCTGCAATGGCCGGCTATATCGCGTTGGACTGCGATGAAAATGAGGTGTCTCGTGGCGTTCCGTCCCTCTTTGTACCTGTCGGCCGCGCTTGGCCTCCTTGTCGCCATGCCTGGCGTCGCCTCGGCGGAATCGATGCAGGAGGCGATGGCGGCGGCTTATGCCAACAATCCGTCGCTCAATGCGGCGCGAGCGGGAACACGAGCCGTCGATGAAAATGTTCCTCAAGCGCTGTCCGGCTATCGGCCGACAATCAACGGCCAGGTTTCTGCCGGTATCACCGCCACCGACACTCGGTTTCGCAACACGGGCTCCTCGAATTGGGCCAGCACCTATACCGATACCGGCGCCGTGCAAGGACAGATTCAGATCGTCCAGCCCCTCTACATGGGCGGGCGGATCGAAAATGGCGTCAAGAAAGCAGAATCGGCCGTGAAGGCGTCGCGCGAGCAGTTGCGCAATACCGAACAGTCGACCCTGCTCGAGACTGCCTCCGCCTACATGAACGTCATCCTGTCGGGGCAGGTGCTCGAACTGCGCCAGTCCAACGTCGCCTTCCTGCAAGAGCAGGTGCGGGCCGCCAACGACCGATTCTCGGTGGGTGAGGGCACGCGGACCGACGTATCGCAGGCCCAGGCAGCGCTGGCCGCGGCGACATCGGCCGTCAGTTCGGCTCAGGCGGATCTGATGACCGCGCGGGGCAATTATATCAAGGTGGTGGGTCACGAGCCGAAGGGGCTGCGCTCGCCCGGTCCCGTTACCAAGCTTTTGCCCGCCAAATTGTCGGCGGCGGTGGATGCCTCGCGCACCGAGCATCCGGCGATCCGCGCGGCAACCTATAATGCCGACACGGCATCCTACAACGTGGAGATCGAAGAAGGCGCCTTGCTGCCGAGCTTCGTTTTGCAAGGGACCGTCGGCAGCACCTTCGCCGGCAACGTGACGAACAGCACGACGACGCCGGAGCGGGCGCGCACGCTCGATGGGTCGGTCGCCGCCGTTTTGTCCATCCCAATCTATCAGGGCGGCGGTGAGTACGCTACCGTTCGTCAGGCCAAGGAAGAGCTCGGTCAGGCCAAACTGCAAATCGACGTGGCGCGCATGTCGGTGGATGCCGCGCTGACCCAGGCCTGGAGCACGCTTGAATCGGCCAAGGCCCAGATCGTTGCCGCCGAGGCGTCGGTGAAGGCGAGCCGGTTGGCGCTCGAAGGCGTCGTCGAGGAACAGAAGGTGGGTCAGCGGACAACGCTCGACGTTCTCAATGCCCAGAGCACCTTGATCGACGCCCGTCTGTCCGAGGTCGGCGCCCAGGCGCAGTTCGTGGTGGCCAGCTATAGCGTGGTTGCCGCCATGGGCCGCCTCGACCGCGAACGCCTTGGCCTCAAGGTCGTCGCCTACCAGCCCGAGCATCATTACGAACAGGTTCGCGACAAGTGGATCGGACTGCGCACGCCGGACGGTCGCTGACGCTTCAAATGGGGCGCCGGGGATAACCATCGGATTTCCGGCGCAAACCGTTTTCAGCAGCGTTAACTAATCTATACTTCAGGGGTCGAATCAGGCGTTTCGCTGGTGCTTGCCGGTGGTCGCTGTGCGTGTTGGCGTTTCGGTTTCGCTCCGAAGGGCGGTTAGAAGCCGCTCAGCCCTCAGGTGCCGTGCGAAATCTGGCCATGATCGATAGTGTAGCAGTTGGTGGGGTGACCCACTCGGAGTAGAGACCAATGGCCAAGGCAGCTGCGTCCGCCGAACCTTCAATGGAAGAGATCCTGGCTTCCATCCGGCGGATCATTGCCGACGAACCCGACGGCAAGGAGGCGGCTGCACCCAAGAAGTCCGCTCCGGCCAAGGCGGCTGCTCCCAAACCGGAGGTCGAGACCATGGCCAAGCCGGCGCTCGAGGACGAGCATATTTCCGAGGAGGATCTCGATAAGCTGTTCGCCCAATCTGGCGACGACGAGGCCGAGCCTGAGATGGATGTCGACGACGCCGACGACGGGGACGAGCCCGAAGTGCTCGACCTTGCCGATGTTGGCACTGTCGACGAAGCCGAGGCGCTGGAACTGGTAGAGGGGCTGGAGGACGACGAGGCCGAAGTTGCCTTCGCCGAACCGATTCCCGAGCCGCCACGCCGGCCCGAACCTCCGAGAGCGGAAGCGCCGCGCGCCCGCCCGGTGCCCGAGCCAGAGATGGATGAGCCGTTGGTCTCCGCCGCTGCCAGTGCCACCGTCCAGTCTGCCTTCGGCCAACTGAGCCACACTGTGCTGGCCGCCAACGGGCGGACGCTCGACGATCTCGTCAAGGAGATGCTGCGACCGATGCTGCATGCCTGGCTGGATGAAAACCTGCCGGTGATCGTGGAGCGGCTGGTGCGTGCCGAGATCGAGCGCGTGTCGCGCGGTCGCTGAGCGGCGTGAGGTTCATTCTCCTCCAGCTATTGGCCGCCTTTTTCGAAATCGCCGGTTGCTTCGCCTTCTGGGCGTGGTTGCGCCTCGGCAGGTCCATGCTATGGACGTTGCCGGGCGTACTGTCGCTTATCTTGTTCGCGCTCGTGCTGACACGCATCGACAGCGCGGCGGCCGGCCGGGTCTTCGCAGCCTATGGCGGCGTCTACATCGCCGCCTCGCTGGTCTGGCTATGGGCGGTGGAACGGCAGGCGCCTGACCGCTGGGACATCGTCGGAGCGGCGGTCTGTCTCCTTGGCGCGGCCATCATTCTCCTCGGGCCGAGCGCAACAGTTGGATGAGCTCCCTCAGGCCGCGACACCGGCCGAACCCATGACGGCGGCACTATTGGCGATGCTCGCATAGAGATTGCTCGCGGTCTGCGACAGGCTGGTGCTGCCCGTCGCACCATTTCCTGCGCCCAAGCTATAGGGCTGGCTGGCGGAGGACGTGTCCGATCCGGAGGCCGACTGTCCTTGGCCGCCTGTCGTCGTCACACTGGTCGAGCCGTCGGAATAGGTGACGGTAATCGTGGTGCTGCCGTCGGGGTTGTCGAGGTAGGTGGTGTTGACCACCTCTTTGCTTTCGCTGGTGCCTGAGGCGGCCGACGTACTGTCGGATGATGACGTTCCGTCAGACGCCGAACTGCTGTCGGTCGAAGTTGTTGATGTTGCCGACGTAGCCGAATCGGTCGAGCTCGCTGTCGAAGCATCGCTGCCTGAATCACTTGCTGCCGACGTCATTTGTGGTGGCGGCGGAGGGGGAGGCGGTTCCATGCCGGTGTCGGTTGTTTCCCCCGAGGTCGTGTCTGCCGACGTGCCGGCCGTCGAGGTGGTGGACGACGAAGCCGACGAGCCATTCGGCGGCGGAGGTGGCGGTGGCGCCATGGCTGCACTGCTCGCTTCGCCAGAATCCCCTGATACGGTCGTGTTGCTTGCCGAGGTGGTGGACGACGTATCCGAAGGCGGTGGCGGTTGCATCGTGGCTGTATCCGTTCCGCCCATCTCCTCTTGCAAAGACAGCAGCGCCGACTGCATGTCGCTGCCAAGCGATGAGAAAGCGCTGCCCGACGACACCGTGCTGGATGTCGAACTGCTGGTCTGTCCTTCGGAAGAGGGCGGCGCGAAGGCGGTGGCAGCCGACGTCCCCTTGCTGCTCGACGATCCGAAAAGGGCGGCAAGGTTGCCGGTATTGCTGGTCAAGGCGGAAAGGGACGACATCTGCTGCCTCCGGGAAAAACTCCCTCTGCAGCTTTGGACGGGCGCCGGCGGTAAACCAGGCGCGGAAATCTCAGAAAAATACAGTGAACCAAACGTTGCTCAGAGCGGGTGCACCTCAATGTCTTTCAGCAGCCAGTCGCGAAAAGCGCGGATCTTCGGCTGGCTGCGGCGGTTTTCCGGATAGACCAGCCAGTAGGCGGAGCCGTCGCTGCAGGTCAGGTCGAACGGCATGATCAGCCGGCCGGCTGCCAGCTCCTCGCGGTAGAAGGCTGGCGTCAGGATGGCAACGCCGTGGCCGGCGATGGCCGAACTCGCCTCCAGCGTCTGCGAGCCGAACAGGTTGCGCTGTCGCCCCTCAAGGTCGGCGTCGGGCACGCCAGCGGCATCGAACCAGCGCCGCCACCAGGGATCGCCGGGATCGATGATCTTGCATTTGAGGAGGTCGCGCGGGTTGTCGAGCGGCTTGACCCAGTCGAGCAACGACGGACTGAGCATTGGCGCACAGTCGAGATCCATGACGTGATGGGCGACAAGGCCCGGCCAGTCACCTTTGCCAAAACGGATGGCGACGTCGCCGGGATCGCGCCCGAAATCCATTGGCGTATTGTCGGCGACCAGCCGCACGGCGATGTGCGGCGCGCCGAGCTGGAAGTTGCCGATGCGACGGGCCAGCCAATGGGCGGCAAATGTCGGCGTGGTGTTGATGACGAGCTGTTCGTCGACCGCCGTCCGGGCGGCCGCCATGGCTTCATCGAGCAGCGCGAAGGCCTCGCTCACCTTAGGTCTCAAACGCTCCCCGGCCTCGGTCAGCTCGATCCGGCGCGGCAACCGGCGGAACAGGAGCTCGCCCAGCACCCCTTCCAGCAGTTTCACCTGATAGCTCACCGCCGTCTGCGTCATGCCGAGTTCCTCGCCGGCGCGGGTGAAGCTCATCAAGCGCGATACCGCCTCGAACACCCGGAGCGCGTTGAGCGGCATCTGTCGAGCCAGCTTCATGGATAAGTTCTCTTTATGGGTGGAGACGAAGGTTCGATTGGAAATATTCGGCTTTCTGGCAGAGATTGCTCTCGTTGCATCAACGGATCAAGGGATATGGCAATGACTTGCGTGGATCAAACCATGATCCGGCGCGACCGCCGGCTTGCCGTCTTTCTGTCGGTTTCTGTCGCCTTCGCCCGGACTTTTGCGTCCTTCTCCTGGTGGCAGGGCGAAAGCATCGAGGACTTCAACGACCACAAACTGCGCGACATCGGCTTTACCGATGGCCGTGTGACCGAGGCCGGGATGCGGCGAGCGGCTGAGCGTCGAGGCGGGTTCGACCGGTTTTGACGGTCGAAAAGCCGCTTCTTGTTGATTTTCGGGGACACAGCGGCTAACCGTCGCTCACCCCAAGACGACAGGAAAAAGACGCCGGATCATGCTGGAAAAGACATTCGAAGCGGCGGAGGTGGAGCCACGCATCGCCAAGGCCTGGGAAGATGCGAAGGCGTTCGCCGCCGGCGCCGGCAAGCAGCCGGGCAAAGACACCTTCACCATCGTCATTCCGCCGCCGAATGTCACCGGCTCGCTGCATATGGGCCACGCGCTCAACAACACGCTGCAGGACATCCTGGTGCGCTTGCAGCGCATGCGCGGCCTCGATGTGCTCTGGCAGCCTGGCCTCGACCACGCCGGCATCGCCACGCAGATGGTGGTGGAGCGCCAGCTGGCTGAAAAGCAAATCCATCGCCGGCAGATCGGCCGCGAGGAGTTTGTCAAGCGCGTCTGGGAATGGAAGGCCGAGTCGGGCGGCACCATCGTCGGTCAGTTGAAGCGCCTTGGCGCTTCCTGCGACTGGTCGCGTGAGCGCTTCACCATGGACGCCGGCCTTTCCAAGGCCGTGCTGAAGGTGTTCGTCCAGCTTTACCGCGAAGGGCTGATCTACAAGGACAAGCGTCTCGTCAACTGGGATCCCAAACTGCTCACCGCCATCTCCGACCTCGAGGTTGTGCAGACCGAGGTGAAGGGCAACCTCTGGCACTTCCGCTATCCGCTGGCCGACGGTGTCACCTACCAGTACCCAATCGCCTTCGACGAGGCCGGCAAGCCGACCGAGTTCGAGACGCGCGACTACATCGTCGTCGCCACCACCCGCCCCGAGACCATGCTGGGCGACACCGCCGTCGCCGTGCATCCGACCGACGAGCGCTACAAGGCAATCGTCGGCAAGGCCGTGAAACTGCCGCTGGTTGGCCGACTGATCCCGATCGTCGCCGACGAATATTCCGATCCCACCAAGGGCACCGGCGCGGTGAAGATCACCCCGGCGCATGACTTCAACGACTTCGAAGTTGGTAAGCGGCATGGCTGCAAGCCGATCAGCATCCTCGATGTCGAGGCGGCGGTCACGCTGAAGGACAATGCCGACTTCTTCGAGGGCGTTGCGGCCTCTGCCGAACTCGATCAGACGGTTGAAAGCCTGCATGGCAGGGATCGCTTCGAGGCGCGCAAGCTGGTGGTCGCTGCCATCGAGGTGGCCGGCTTGCTCGACAAGATCGAACCGCACGTCCACCAGGTGCCGCATGGCGATCGTGGCGGCGTGCCGATCGAGCCCTTCCTGACCGACCAGTGGTACGTCAACGCCAAGGTTCTGGCCGAGCCGGCGCTTGCCTCGGTCAAGGAAGGTCGTACCAGCTTTGTGCCGAAGAACTGGGAAAAGACCTACTACGAGTGGATGGAAAACATCCAGCCCTGGTGCATCTCGCGCCAGCTCTGGTGGGGCCATCAGATTCCCGCCTGGTATGGCCCGGATGGCAAGGTGTTCGTCGCCGAAAGCGAGGCAGCCGCTGCCGAGGAAGCCAAGGCTCACTACGGCAAGTCCGTCGAGCTGAAGCGCGACGAGGACGTGCTGGATACGTGGTTCTCGTCGGCGCTCTGGCCGTTCTCGACGCTTGGCTGGCCGGACGAGACGCCGGAGCTCAAGCGCTACTACCCGACCAATGTGCTGATCACCGGCTTCGATATCATCTTCTTCTGGGTCGCCCGGATGATGATGATGGGCAAGCACTTCATGGGCACCGAGCCCTTCAAGGATGTCTACATCCACGCCCTTGTCCGTGACGAGAAGGGCGCCAAGATGTCGAAGTCCAAGGGCAATGTCATCGATCCGCTCAACCTGATCGACGAGTTCGGCGCCGACGCCTTGCGCTTCACGCTGGCCGCCATGGCTGCCCAGGGCCGCGACATCAAGCTGGCCACCAGCCGCGTTGGTGGCTACCGCAACTTTGCCACCAAGCTCTGGAACGCCGTCCGCTTCTCGGAAATGAACGGCTGCGTCCGGGTGGCCGGCTTCGATCCGGATAAGGTGGCCGAGACGCTCAATCGCTGGATCGTCACCGAGGCGCGCAAGACGCAGGCTGAGGTGACCGAGGCGCTCGATGCCTATCGCTTCAACGACGCGGCCGGCGCCATCTACCGCTTCGTCTGGAATTCCTTCTGCGACTGGTATCTCGAGTTCACCAAGCCGGTGCTGACCGGCGACGACGGTCCGGCCAAGGACGAGACGCGCGCCACCTGCGCCTGGGTGATCGACGAGATCCTGAAGGTGCTGCATCCGTTCATGCCGTTCATTACCGAGGAACTCTGGGCCAAGATCGGCGAAACCGGCCCGGCTCGCGAAAACCTGCTGGTGCTGACCACATGGCCGGAAGGCAGCCGCGAGACGACTGATGCTGCCGATGAGATCAATTGGCTGATCGGCGTCATCACCGAGATCCGCTCGGTGCGTGCCGAGATGAACATCGCACCGGCGACGCTGCTGCCGCTGGTGCTGGTCGGCGCTTCGGAAAAGGTCAAGGGCTGGCTTGCCACCCATACGCCAGCCATCCTGCGCCTTGCTCGCGTGTCGGAAGTGTCGACCGCCGATGTGGCGCCGGCCCAGTCAGCCCAGATCGTCACGGCTGATGGCGTCATCGCCCTGCCACTGTCCGGCGTAGTCGACCTCGACGGCGAGCGCGCCCGCCTCGGCAAGGAGGAGGCCAAGCTGATGGGCGAGATCGAGCGCATCGACAAGAAGCTCAGCAACGCCGCCTTCGTGGCCAAGGCCCCGGAAGAGGTGGTCGAGGAAGAGAAGGCCAAGCGCGATGGCTATGCGGAACGGCTGACCAAGGTGCGCGAAGCGTTGGCGCGGCTGGCGTAAGGTCAGCTTCCCAATTGAACAGATTTCGGCCTCGCGGCTTGCCGCGGGGCCTTTTTCATTTTGCGCGCTTTGGGACGCGAGGTTCGCATTTTACCCAAGCGGAGAATTGGAGCGAAAAGCCGAATCCGCTAAGGCTTGCGAGGAATTCTCAGGAGGCCTCCATGCGCATTGCCATTCTCTCCGACATCCACGGCAACGCTGACGCCTTCGCGGCGGTGCTCGATGACCTCGCCGGTCGATCGGTCGATGCCGCCGTTTGCCTCGGCGACCATTTGTCGGGGCCGCTCGAAGCGCGGCGGACCGCCGATATGCTGATGGCATCCCCGATCGCCTGCATCGCCGGCAATCACGACCGCGCGCTGGTGACCACGCCCCGATCCGAAATGGGGTTGTCGGATGGCCACGCCTATGACCAGCTCTCCGGGGCGCATATCGCCTGGCTGAAAGGGCTGCCGGCCTCGCTATCGGTCGGACCGGTCATTGCCTGGCATGGCACGCCCGCCTCTGACGTCGAGTACTGGCTGGAGACCGTGGAGGGCGGCCGTATGCGGCTCGCTGATCGCGACGCGGTCGAGGCCCGGGCGCCTGCACCGGCGGCGGCCATCGGGCCGTCCAGCCTGCTTCTTTGCGGCCATACGCACATGCCGCGCATCGTCCGCCTGAAGTCCGGTGCCGTGGTGGTCAACCCCGGCAGCGTCGGTTTACAGGGCTACACCGACGACGCCCCGGTGCACATCATGCAGGTCGGCGCGCCCGAGGCTCGCTATGCCGTTGCCGAAAAGCGCTATGCCGGCTGGGCCGTGGTGCATTACGCCGTGCCCTACGACACCGCCAATGTGGTTCGGCTCGCCCGTGAGGCCGGCCGGCCGGAATGGGCGGCGGCTCTCGAAAGCGGCTGGATCGCCTGAGCGGGCTTACACCTCCGGCGTGACGTGAGCGGCATGGATGGCAAAAGCCGCGGCAACCGCGCGGATGCGCGCCGGGTCGAGTGGCTTTGCCGGATCTTCATCCTCCGACACGGCTGCGCGGAATCCGAGATGATCAGGTCGAAGTGGCAGCAAGGTGCCGACGTCGACGACGCGCAAGCCGCCGGAGAGGCCTACGGTCAGTTTTGACCGACGAGCGGCGGCGATGAAGCGGGCGATGTCGGCCAGCTTGACCGCTTTGGTCAGACCGTCGGGTGTCTCCGGAGCCGAAAGCCAGACGCCTGAAAAACCGGCAATGGCCGCCACCGGCATCAGGTCGAAGTCCGGCCCGGCCTCGGGTGGAAAAGCGGCGATCAGCTTGACGCTGGTTGCCAGCGATCGGCCTGTCCGCGACAGCATCGCCGCTCCGGCATCCCCTTCCGGCACCGGCAAGACCAGCGCGGAAACGCCAGTCGCGGCGAGGTCGGCAAGCCCGTCGGCGGCGAGGCCGTCAGCCGCGGCGACCACCGCCACCCGTTCTCCCGCGACCGACAGAATGGCGCGTAATTCGGCAGCCGACAGAGAGGTCGGCAAGCCCCCGGCATTGCCGGCGGCAAATATCGCCGTTACGCCGGCAGCGATGGCGGCCTGTGCCTCATCGGTGTTGGCGACAGTCACCTGAAGAGCGGTCATGGCAGGCCCCCGGCGCGTTCGAGCTTTTCGATCGGATCGTTCGCGAACCGGGCAGCCAACTCGGCGACCGTCCTGTCGCCAATCAAGAGGCCCGGTGCGATCTCGGCAAGAGGTATTAGAACGAAGCCGCGCTCGTGGGCGTGGCGATGTGGCAGCGTCAGCTCGGGCGTATCCATATGCGCGCCTTCATAGGCGATGAGATCGATGTCGATGAGGCGCGGCCCCCAGCGCTCGTGGCGGACCCGGCCGAGCCGGCGTTCTACCTCGAGACAGGTGGTGAGCAGTTCAAGCGGGGAAAGGGCGGTTTCCACAACAGCCGATACGTTGGTGAAATCCGGCTGATCGGTCTTGCCCCAAGGGCGGGTGCGATAGTCCGATGAACGGGCGGCCACGTGCACCCCCGCCGCCTCCAAGAGGTCCAGCGCGCTGGCGATGGTCGCACGTGCGTCGCCGATGTTGCCGCCGAGACTGAGCGCCGCCTTAGCCATTGGCGCGGCTCCGGGTGATCTCCACCGATACATTGTCGAGCACGTGTTGCACCGGCGCTGATGGCTTGTCGACGCGGACGGTGATCGCCTCGACGAGCGGGAAACTTGCGAGAATGCTGGTGGCGATCGCTTCGGCCAGCGCTTCGAGGAGGTTGAAGCGACGCGTGGTGGCAATGCCGACGGCAACGTCGGCCATGTCGGCGTAGGATACCGACTTCGTCAGGTCGTCGCTCGCGCCAGCCGCACGGGTATCGACCGCCGCGTCTAGCGAGATGAAGAAGCGCTGGCCGATTGCCGCCTCTTCGGTCAGCACGCCATGGCGGGCGAAGACGGCGAGCCGGTGGACGCGAATATGGTCGCTCATCGCATCTCCTTCCTGATGGCGTCGGCAACGGCGGCGGCGTCGCGATGAGCGGCGACATCGTGGACGCGGACAATATCGGCACCGGCAAGAATGGCGGCGACGTTGGAAGCGACCGTGCCGACCAGTCGCTCGGCAACCGGCCGCTCGGCGCCGATCAGCGCGCCGATCATCCGTTTGCGCGACGTGCCCATCACCACCGGGTAGCCGAGCGCCTTGATCTCATTGACGCGTGCCACTGCCTGAATGTTCTGTTCGAGCGTTTTGCCAAAGCCGACGCCAGGATCGAGAATGACATGGTCGTCCGGGATGCCGGCCTTGCGGGCGATGCCCAGTGAGCGCTCGAAGAAGGCCTTCATGTCCTCGATGATATCGATCGCCGGGTCTATGTCGGTGCGGTTGTGCATGACGATCACCGGCGCTCCGTGGGCAGCGGCGACGGATGCGATGCCCGGCTCGCGCTGAAGCCCCCAGACGTCATTGACGATGGCCGCGCCAGCGCGGAGGGCCGCCTCGGCAGTTGCCGCCTTGTAGGTATCGATCGAAACAGGAGGAAAGTTGCCGGCGGCGAGGTCGGCGATCACCGGCTTCACGCGGGCGATCTCTTCCTCTTGCGATACCTCGGTGGCTCCTGGCCGTGTCGACTCGCCGCCGACGTCGAGAATGTCGGCGCCTTCCGCGGTCATCTGGCGGGCGTGCGCGAGCGCCGCTTCAACCGAACTATAGCGCCCGCCGTCGGAAAAGCTGTCGGGCGTGACGTTGAGAATGCCCATCACCAGCGTGCGCTTGCCGAGGTCGGGCAGAAGAGAGAGGACCATGGGCATGCTCGCGTCTGGATACCGGGCTTCTGAGGTAGACCGCGCGCCGGTCGCTGGCAAGCGGCTTCATTCGCGGGACTCCAAGCACTTCATCCTGATTCAGATTGTGAAGACAGCCGTGCTTGAATCGATAGATGAAGATCTATAATTCGTTTATTAATCAATTGGTTATGAGATGTTCCGGAATCTCCTGCAGAACTGACTTCTTCCTAAGAAGCACCTTTCTTATGCGCCACTCCCACCGGCGAGCCTACGACCAGCCGGCGGGAAGGGTAGGATCAAGGTGCTCACTCGGCCGCGTTGCGTCGTTGCGGACGGCGGTCGAGCAGGTCACGCAGATAGCGGCCGGTGTAGCTCGCATCCACCTTCATCACCTCTTCCGGCGTACCGGCGGCGACGATACGACCACCGCCATCGCCACCCTCGGGACCGAGGTCGAGCAGCCAGTCAGCGGTTTTGATGACCTCGAGGTTATGCTCGATGATCACCACCGTGTTGCCCTGCTCGACCAGCTCGTGCAGCATTTCGAGAAGCTTGGCCACGTCGTGGAAGTGGAGACCGGTCGTCGGCTCATCCAGAATATAGAGCGTGCGGCCGGTGGCCCGGCGCGACAGCTCCTTGGCGAGCTTGACGCGTTGCGCTTCGCCGCCCGACAGCGTCGTCGCCTGCTGGCCGACCTTGACATAGCCGAGGCCAACGTCGCGTAGCGCCGTCATCTTGTCGCGGATGGCGGGCACCGCCTGGAAGAAGTCGCAGGCCTCCTCCACCGTCATGTCCAGCACGTCGGCAATCGACTTGCCCTTGAAGTGAACCTCCAGCGTCTCACGATTGTAGCGATGGCCCTTGCAGACGTCGCAGGTGACGTAGACGTCCGGCAGGAAGTGCATTTCGATCTTGAGAACGCCGTCGCCCTGGCAGGCCTCGCAGCGGCCCCCCTTGACGTTGAAGGAGAAGCGGCCCGGTCCATAGCCGCGCGCCTTGGCTTCCGGCAGGCCGGCAAACCAGTCGCGGATCGGCGTAAAGGCGCCGGTGTAGGTGGCCGGGTTGGAGCGCGGCGTGCGGCCGATCGGCGACTGGTCGATGTCGATCACCTTGTCGAGCATCTCGAGGCCTTCGATGCGGTCGTGTGGCGCCGCCTGCTCGCGGGCGCCGTTGAGGCGCCGCGCTGCTGCCTTGAATAGGGTGTCGATCAACAGCGTCGACTTGCCGCCCCCCGATACGCCGGTGACGCAGGTGAACAGACCGATGGGGATGTCGGCGGTGACGTCCTTGAGGTTGTTGGCCCGCGCGCCAACGACACGGATGTACTTGTTCTTCTGCGGCTTGCGCCGCTTGTCGGGCAGCGGGATGGCAAGCGCGCCGGAGAGATACTGGCCGGTGAGGCTGGCCGGGTCAGCCATGATTTCAGCCGGCGTCCCCTCCGAGACGATCTTGCCACCATGGATGCCGGCGCCCGGCCCGACGTCGAGCACATAGTCGGCGGCCAGGATGGCGTCCTCGTCATGTTCGACGACGATGACCGTGTTGCCGAGGTCGCGCAGGTGCTTCAGCGTCTCGATCAGCTTGTCGTTGTCGCGCTGGTGCAGGCCAATGGACGGCTCGTCGAGCACATAGAGCACGCCCGTCAGGCCGGAGCCGATCTGACTGGCCAGACGGATGCGCTGGCTCTCACCGCCAGACAGCGTGCCCGACGCGCGTGACAGCGTCAGGTATTCGAGGCCGACGTTGTTGAGGAAGCGCAGGCGCTCGCGGATCTCCTTCAGGATGCGGACGGCGATCTCGTTCTGCTTGGCGGTGAGCTTGTCGGGCAGAGCGGTGAACCATGTCATCGCCTCGCGGATCGACATCTGGGTCACCTGACCGATGTGCAAGGTCGCAATCTTGACGGCAAGCGCTTCCGGCTTCAGGCGGTAGCCCTGGCAGGCCTCGCAAGGATGATCCGACTGGAAGCGGCCCAGTTCCTCGCGCACCATGTCGGAATCGGTTTCCTTCCAGCGCCGCTCGATGTTGCCGACCACGCCCTCGAATGGCTTCTTGGTGGTGTAGGTCCGGAGGCCGTCGTCATAGGTGAAGGCGATCTCTTCGCCGCCCGAGCCGGTGAGGATGACGTCGCGCACCTTCTGCGGCAGGTCCTTCCAAGGCGTCGTCATCGACGCCTTGAAATGGCGGCAGATCGCCTCCAGCGTCTGGGCATAATAGGGCGAAGAGGCGCCGGTCTTCGCCCACGGCAGGATGCAGCCGCCGCGTAGCGACAGGCTGTCGTCGGGCACCACCAACTCGGCTTCGAACTTCAGTTCGGTGCCGAGGCCGTCGCACTTGGGACAGGCGCCGAACGGATTGTTGAAGGAGAACAGGCGCGGCTCGATCTCGGAAATGGTGAAGCCGCTGACCGGACAGGCGAACTTTTCCGAGAAGGTGATGCGGCGCGGCTCGCTCTCGCCCTCGGCGATCTCGGCCAGCTCGAGAACGGCGATACCGTCGGCCAGCGCCAGTGCCGTCTGGAAGCTGTCGGCAAGGCGAGCTGCAAGGTCCGGCTTGACGACGATACGGTCGACGACGATGTCGATGTCGTGCTTGATCTTCTTGTCGAGCGCCGGCACTTCCTCGATCGGATAGAAGCTGCCGTCCACCTTGACGCGCTGGAAGCCCTTCTTCTGAAGGTCGGCGAACTCCTTGCGATATTCGCCCTTGCGGCCACGGATCATCGGCGCCAGCAGGTAGAGGCGAGCGCCCTCGGGCAGTTCCAAGGTACGGTCGACCATCTGGCTGACCGTCTGGCTCTCGATCGGCAAACCGGTGGCCGGCGAATAGGGAATGCCGACGCGCGCGAACAAGAGGCGCATGTAGTCGTAGATTTCGGTGACGGTGCCCACCGTCGAACGCGGATTGCGCGACGTGGTCTTCTGCTCGATGGAGATGGCCGGCGACAGGCCGTCGATCTGGTCGACGTCCGGCTTCTGCATCATGTCGAGGAACTGGCGGGCGTAGGCCGAAAGGCTCTCGACGTAACGGCGCTGGCCCTCGGCATAGATGGTGTCGAAGGCGAGCGACGATTTGCCCGAGCCGGAAAGGCCGGTCATGACGATCAGGCTATCGCGCGGCAGATCGACGTCGATGTTCTTGAGATTGTGCTCGCGCGCGCCGCGCACCGAAAGGGAGCGCCGGGCCTGATCGAAAATGCTGGTCGGCTTGTTCGGCATGTCTGTTGTCGTCCTTGTCGCGTCTCCCGGGAGGGTGGGGAGGCGAAAAAATCCGTTGCCCAGAACGCGCGGTCAGGCGGCCATAGGGCGCACCACGCTAGTCCAGGTCTGCTGACGCATCCTGTCAGGATCCACCGGCAACCCACAAGGGCGTTGGCAAGCACGGCTGCCATGCCGCCCGACCTTGAGAAGGAAACGCCGGAAATCTTGGAATTCGGTTGCGGAATCCTCGTGAAACGGCTAGAACGTATCAGGAACACGATGCGGGCGCCAGCCCTTTCTCACTGTGGAAAAGGGGCGAGCGTGGCCAAGCCGGGGTATCGCAGAGGCGGTGCCGGCGATAACGTGCCGTCATATTGCCGGGCGAAAGCGCCGGCCGGCCAAGCGTGTCAATGCGCCAAGCCGAGAATAGCGAATTTAGAGGAAGAAAGCCATGGCAGGCAGCGTCAACAAGGTCATCCTGATCGGCAATCTCGGGCGGGATCCCGAGGTGCGGCGGATGGGGTCGGGCGATGCCGTGGTCAACCTGCGTATCGCCACGTCCGAGAACTGGCGCGACCGTCAGAGCGGCGAACGCAAGGAACGCACCGAATGGCACTCGGTGGTGATCTTCAATGAAAACCTAGCCAAGGTCGCCGAGCAGTATCTGAAGAAGGGTTCAAAGGTCTATATCGAGGGCCAGCTTCAGACCCGCAAGTGGACCGACCAGTCCGGCCAGGAGCGTTATACGACCGAGATCGTGCTGCAGCGCTTCCGCGGCGAACTGACCATTCTCGACAGCCGTGGCGAGGGTGGTGGCCGTAGCGAGGGCGGCGACTTCGGCGACGCTGGTTCGGATTACGGCTCCTCCGGCCCGATGGATCGCGCTCCTGCCAAGTCGGCTGGCGGTCGTCCCCAGGGCGGTGGCGCTCCGGCCTCCAACTTCTCGTCGGATCTCGACGACGATATTCCTTTCTGAGCTGACGGGCCGATGCTCAGTTTCTTCTTCCGATTGGACACTGCGGGTTGAGCCGCGCCCGGACCAACGTGGTTCGGGTTCGGCTCGTTCCGACGCATCATTGACGCATGGCTGCCGGAATGGTGGCCGCGCCGTTTTGTTTTGCAATCGGAAATCCCCAAAATGAGCTTTGTCATTCGTGCTGAAGAGGTGGCTGATCATGCCGCCATTGGTGCGCTTACCACCGTCGCTTTCCTGACCGCCGCCCACGCCAGCGGCACTGAAGCGGCGATCGTCCGTGACCTTCGGGCAGCCGGCGCACTGATGCTGTCGCTGGTCGCCGTTGACGCCACCAGAAAAATCGTCGGCCATGCCGGCTTCTCGCCCGTTGAGACGGAGATGCCCGGTCGCTGGTTCGGCCTGGGACCGCTTTCCGTGGCGCCCGGGCAACAGCGAACCGGTGTTGGCTCGGCGCTGGTTCGGACCGGTCTCGCACAGCTCGCGGACATGGGGGCGGCTGGCGTCGTGCTGGTCGGTGATCCCGCCTATTATGGCCGCTTCGGCTTTGCCGCTCGTCCGGGCCTTACCTGCGAAGGCGTGCCGGACCTTTACGTGCAGGCTCTTGCCTTCAAGGCGCCGCCTGCCTGGGAACGCATCGCCTTCCACTCGGCCTTCTTCACGGCGAAATAAAGCATTGTGCGGAAAAGTGGAAACCGGTTTTCCGCAAAAAACAATGCGACAACAAAGAGCTGGATCGTCAGCTTGCGTCCGTCCCACCGTACACGACTCTTCAAATTTTGGGTTTGGGTTGAGGTTTGTTTTGGGCATTTTGTAGCCATGCGTCAGCGGCTTTTTGCGGAGCGTTGATGATCCAATTCCTGAGTGCATCGAGACCGAGG
>Ga0316613_10000137_pt1 | contig 94139 bp, 89 predicted proteins | sample OWC_soil_day10_C_2_FD_207647 | JGI IMG/M metagenome (GOLD analysis project Ga0316613, IMG submission 207647) | Wetland soil microbial communities from Old Woman Creek delta, Ohio, United States - OWC_soil_day10_CT_b | ecosystem: Environmental > Terrestrial > Soil > Wetlands | place: USA: Ohio...
TTTTTAAGTACAGCCCGCACATCTGGCTTTTTTTACCTACATTGTTTAGTTTTCAAGGAACACTTCGTTCGGTTACTAGAACCTCACTTTGGCGTTTTTGCCGTTCGCGCCCCGCTTGAGGCGACTTATTTATATTAACACAATCATTATGTTTTGTCAACATACTTTTCGTTTTGTTTTTGAAGCTCGCCGCCGTTTTCGACAGCTTTTACATATTATCATGCTATTTTTATTATGTCAACCACTAGTGTATAAAAAAAGGCCAGGCAAGCGTATAAACGCTTTACCTGGCAAGCATGGTATCTAATATATACACATTGAAGTTATTATACTCTTGGGCTATGTTTTACAAACCAAGCTTCAATTGTATCCGCATAGTTTGGTGCTGCACAAGGTTTACCGGGAGCTGCGGTTTCATCCGCCGCCTTACCGGCTTCGCCTACAGCTTTGCCTACTTGGCCGATAATTTCGGTATTGGTTTTGCCGTTTTGGCTAGCCATAGCCGCATTAAGTTGTTGTATACGCTTTTCGCTATTGGTGTAAGTACCGCTGGTTTCAGCAAAAGTAGCCAGTGGCAATACAACGTCAGCCAATTTAGCAGTTTCAGTCAGGAATACATCGGCGACTAGCGTAAACGAGCTTTCCTTGATAAGTTGAGCCGCGTTTTCTACTGCACAGCCCACCGGATCTTCACCGAAGATAACAACGGCATCCTTAGCGCCAGCACAAGCTGGACTAAAGCCCAAATCAAGTGCACCCTGGGTATTTGCTCTACCGTGCATAACAAGAATGGATTTAGCAGTTTTTCCGTTAGCAAGCGCCAGTTTAGCAACCGCTTCGGCTTGATGCGCATCAACGTCGCCACCAATAATAAACACCGGATTAGCGGCACCGCTTAAGAGTTCTACCAAACGATCTCTTTGAGCGTGCTTATCGCCACCACAATCACAAGTTTTCGCATTTTTACTAGCTACAGCGTCAATGAAGCAAACAATATTGGCTTTTTCTACTGCAATAACTTCTGTAGCATAACGCGCCATTTTGCTTTCTTCGTCGCTGACAATGACCAGTTTTGCCCCACGTTCAGCGGCTTGTTTTACTAGTAAAGCTGCTACCGGGTTGGTTGTCTTAATATCAAAGCCTACGCTAACGATAACATCAGCTGTTTTCAAAGCGTCATAAGTTGCCAATTCAGCTTTAGCGCCACAAGCTTTAGCTACGCCAAAAGCAGCAGTTCTAAGACCAAAGCTGGCTGGCTTAACTTTAAAGCCCTTCTCGGCCAGTTGTTTTACTACGGCTAATTCTTCATTAGTAAGACGCTGTGAGCCATAGACTCCTACTTTACCCGAGAACTTAGCCAGTTTTTCAGCAATTAGTTTGTAAGCTTCATCCCATGAAGCCGTTACTAATTTACCATTCTTTTTAACCATTGGCTGGGTCAGGCGATCCGCGGAGTTAATAAAGTCGTTACCAAATTTACCACGAACGCAAAGATTACCATTATTTACACCCTTACCAACTTTAGCGGTAGTCCGAACATATTGACCGGCAATAGTAGCTAAGTCAATGGAGCAACCGGTGCCGCAGTAGTTACAAATCGTCGAAGTGGTTTTTTCATTAAACGGACCTGGTTGAGGAAGTTGTACTTTCTCAGTAAGTGCGCCAACCGGACAGCTGGATACGCACTGGCCGCATGATTCGCAGCGAGATTCTTCGGCGAAATCTTGTTGGAACGACGGTGCGATAACGGTGTTGTAACCGCGGGAAATGAAGCCTAATGCTCCGGCACCTTGAAGTTCGTGACAAATTCTCACGCAGCGTCCGCACATGATACATTTATTCTGGTCGCGAGTAATAAACGGATGGGTAGTATCCATCGGATGTTTGCTGATAGCCCCAGCCAATCTATCTTGTTCTACATTATATTTAGAAGAGTACTCGCGAAGTTTACATTCATTAACATCCTGACAGCCGCAAGACAAGCAGCGTTGCGCTTCCCGCCGGGCCTGTTCTTCGCTGAAGCCAAGTTCAACTTCTTTGAAGTTATGCTCACGAGCCTTTTTATCAATCATCGGCATTTTTTCTTTGGTCTTTTTCGGGAATTGTTCAAAGTCAGCTTTGTCCAATTCATTAAGTTTACCGCGAGAATGATTGTAAGGCTGAGCAATCTTCGTCATCTTTTCGCCACGAACATATTGATCGATAGCAAAGGCCGCCTGCCTACCAGCCGCAATAGCCGCAATAGCCGTCTTCGGTCCGGTAACAGCATCACCGCCGGCAAACACGCCGTCAATATTGGTTGTGAGAAGATCTTTGTCAACTGTAATCCGGTTTCTTTCCGCTTTTAGCTGGAAGTCGGCATTAGTGAACGACAAATCCTGGGTTTGGCCGATAGCCGCAATAATATAGTCGCATTCGTCGTCATATTCCGAACCTTCAACCCGAACCGGGGTTCTCCGTCCGGAAGCATCCATTTCGCCAAGGGCCATCCGGTAGAAAGTTACGCCTACCCGGCCATTCTTTTCCCTAACACTGTCCGTAGCAATAAGTTCGGAAATATGAACGCCTTCAAATTCTGCTTCTTCAATTTCCAGGTCATGGGCCGGCATTTCGGCTTTAGTCCGGCGATAAGCCATTTCCACCGTGCTGGCACCAAGCCGCAAGGCCGTACGAGCAGCATCAACTGCGGTGTTACCGCCGCCAACGACAATGACTTTTTTACCAGTCATATCCATAGCTTCGTTTAAGCCAACTTTACCAAGGAATTCTACCCCGGATAAAATATTGGCAATGCCTTCTTCCCCATCGCAGCCCAGCTTAGTTCCAAGTTGTGAACCAACGCCCATGAAGATGGCCGCGTAACCATCTTTTTTCAGACTGTTATAGGTAACATCCTTACCAAAGGTGGTGTTGTATTTAATTTCAACGCCAAGTTCTTTGATAAGGTCAATTTCTTTATCAAGAACTGCTTTCGGCAAACGATATTCAGGAATACCGTAGCGCAGCATACCGCCGCCTCTCGGCCACCGTTCAAAAATCGTTACCGCATGGCCTTCTCGAGCCAGGTAGTTGGCACAAGACAGACCGGCAGGACCGGCACCGATAACCGCAACTTTTTTACCTGAAGCGGCTTTGCGTTCAGGAACATACGGTTTACCGCTGTTTAAGTCATAATCAGAGGCAAAACGTTTAAGATAGTCAATACCAACCCGACCGTCAACCAGGTTGCGGCGGCATTCGTCTTCGCAAGGACGGGTACATACGCGACCGCACACTAACGGCAACGGATTTTTTTCTTTGATGAGTTTAACGGCTTCTTGATATTCACCGTCGGCAACCAGCGCTATATAGCCCTGAACGTCAATGCCTGCCGGACAGGTTCTGCTGCATGGTGCGGTGCAGTCGCCGGTATGTTGGGATACCAATAATTCCAGACAAGTTTTTCTCGACTGGTTAACGGCATCAGTTTCGGTACGAATCACCATGCCATTAGATACTTCGGTTGCGCAGGCCAACATATTACCGCGAGCGCCCTCAACTTCGACCCGGCATAGGAGACATGAGCCAAAAGGCTTCAACCGGTCATCATGACACAGCGTCGGTATTGCTATAGCTTGTTCACGTGCCACGTCCAGGATGGTCTGTCCTTGGTTGGCAGTTACTTCAATCCCATTTATCGTTACTTTAATTTTTTCCATGTTGGATTATCACCTCTCCTCACCCATTAGTCTATTTCAATGGCGCCGAACCGGCATTTTTCTTTACAAGCACCGCATTTTGAACAAATGCTGCTGTCAATACTATGAACTTTCTTAGGTTCACCGCTAATAGCCTTAACTGGGCATACCCGGCTACAGGCGGTACAGCCGATACATTTATCTTCAAGAATATGGTACTTAATCAATGGACGGCACTGTTTAGCCGGACATTTCTTATCTTTGATATGCGCTTCGTATTCGTGCCGGAAATATTTCAGAGTGGTAAGCACCGGGTTAGGAGCAGTCTGTCCCAGGCCACAAAGTGCATTGCGTTTAATTTGGTCAGATAATTCTTCTAATCGTTCAATATCGCCTTCTCGGCCTTCGCCCTGGGTAAGACGAGTAAGGATTTCCAGCATCCGGTTGGTACCGATTTTGCAGAAGGTACATTTACCGCAGGATTCAGATTGGGTAAAGGACAGGAAGTATCTGGCAATGTCAACCATACAGTTGTCTTCGTCCATTACAATCATACCGCCTGAACCCATGATCGCGCCGGTCTTATTCAATGAGTCATAGTCGATAATGGTATCCAAAAGGTTGGCTGGAATACAGCCGCCGGACGGTCCGCCCATTTGTACTGCTTTAAACGGTTTACCCGAAGAGGTACCGCCACCAATTTCATAAATAATGTCTTTTAACGGAACCCCCATTGGCACTTCTACAAGGCCGCCTCTGGCAATTTTGCCAGCAAGGGCGAATACTTTGGTTCCTTTACTTTTTTCCGTGCCATATTTATTGTAGCTTTCGGCACCGTTCAATATGATGTAAGCCACATTGGCATAGGTTTCAACATTGTTAATGTTGGTCGGTTTTCTAAATAAACCCGATTGAGCCGGAAACGGCGGACGAATCCGCGGCATGCCGCGTTTACCTTCAATCGAAGAAATAAGTGCAGTTTCTTCACCACAAACAAACGCACCGGCACCTTCTTTAATTTTAATTTTGAAATTAAAACCGGTACCAAGAATATTTTTACCCAATAAACCTTTTTCTTCAGCGGCTTTAATCGCAATCTTCAGCCGTTTTATCGCAATAGGATACTCGGCTCGGGCATAAATGTAAGCTTCATCAGCCCCAATAGCATAGCCACCAATCATCATCCCTTCAAGCAGGGCATGAGGGTCGCCTTCTAGCACGCTACGGTCCATGAATGCACCCGGATCGCCTTCGTCGGCATTACAGATAATATATTTTTTAGGGCCTTTTGAAGCTGCGGCAAATTTCCATTTCATGCCGGTAGGGAAACCTGCACCACCACGACCACGCAGTCCAGATGCCAGCATTTCTTCAATAACTTGTTCCGGAGTCATTGTTTTCAGTGCTTTTTCAATGGCTTTATACGCATCCATTGCCATCGCTTCTTCAATTGATTCCGGATTAATTTTACCACAGCGTCTTAATACAATGCGCTGTTGCTTAGCAAAGAAGCTGTCTTCTGTGGTCGCTAAGTCCTGTCCCTTAACGATCAAATCAGTAACAGGTTTGCCTTGTCCGATATGACTCTCAAAAATTTGATCAACTTTATCCGGAGTAACATTACCATAGATATAGTTTTTACCATCCGGATTTATAATCTCAACAAGTACTTCTTTATAGCACATACCCATACAGCCGGTTTCATCTAATTTAACTTGTACCGGCATTGTCGCCAATTTGGTTTTAATGGCCTCCATAACTTTAAGACCGCCGGCAGCAATACCACAACTGCCTAAACCAACGACTACTTTATACTGGTTTTCCATGCTTACGCCCTCCCTGTCGCATAATAATCGCGAATAATATTGCGCGCTGAGTCAGGGGTTAAGCGGCCATGGGTTTCTTCATCAATCATCATAACCGGCGCCAAACTACAGCACCCCAGGCAGGCCACTGTTTCCAGTGTGAATTTTCCATCTTCAGTTGTTTCACCAATTTTAACTTTGAGTTCGTCAGCCAACGCATCGGCAACTTTTTCCGAGCCATTAACATGACAAGCAGTACCAAAACAAACTTTGATAACATGTTCGCCAGTAGGTACCAAGCGGAATTGGGAATAGAAGGTTGCTACCCCCATAACTTCAGTCGGATACATGCCAGTTTTTTCACACATTTTGTTTAATACGTCTTTGGGCAAATACCCATAGGCGGCTTGAATGTCTTGGAGGATTGGAATCAAATCAGCCTCATTACCTGCGTAATTTTTCAAGATTGCTTCAAGCTTATCAAAGTACTTATTGTCTTGGCTGCAACAGCAGTTGCAGTTGCTCATACCTTATCCCTCCCAGTTTGTGCATAAAATTACAATGTCGAAAACAGCCGCACATTTTAATGCCACGACCCCTATTTCAACAATTTTGCATTCTCATTCCAATCATACCTTATTTAAAAAATAAGTCAATCCTTGTAGACACGTATACAGGATAACCAATTTATCCAAATAATTTTTACAATCAATGCCAAAGCTATTCATATTACAACATATAGTTGTATATTACTGCTTATTCACCAGATGTTGTATTTATTTTGCATTTTTCTACATAAAGCCGCAGTATGAACGGTCTCATTCTATTATTAAACTTTTGTTATTCAAATTATCGTACTATTATTAAAATAATGCAGTTTTTTGTCTATTTTTATCATTTTTCCAATTTTAGCCCCCGTTGCTGAACTTCAGAATATATCCGTTCTTCATCAATCGTTGTTAACTTACGGTTGGACAGTAACACTTTACCCGCTACCAACACCGTATCAACGTCAGCCGAGTTTGCGGCATAGGTTAAGAGGGAAACACGGTTATGGCGCGGATACCAATGCGGTTCTTTCATCGAAAATATTGCAATATCCGCCTGGTAACCAGCCGCAATTTTACCAGTTACTTTACCTAAACCAACCGCCGCCGCCCCGTTTGCTGTCGCCATCGCCAAAGCTTCTTTCGCCGGAATAGCTACCGGATTCAAGGTATTTACTTTATGGAGAAGTGCTGCCAGCCGCAATTCTTCTAACATGTCTAAGTTATTATTGCTTGAGGCTCCATCCGTTCCAAGCCCTACCACCAGCCCGGCTTCAAGCATCGCCGGCACTGGAGCTACTCCGCTAGCCAGTTTCATGTTGCTGCCTGGATTATGCGCAACCCGCACCATTTTTTTCTGCATTATGGAGATATCTTCTGCCGAGACATGCACACAATGTGCCGCCAGCACGCCGCAATCCAGTAAGCCAACTTCATTCATCAGGGCGATCGGTGACTTGCCATATTGCTTGATGCATTCTTCTACTTCACCAGCCGTCTCGGATAAGTGGATATGGATTTCAGCACCTAGTTGTTCTGCCAACGCCGAAACTGTTTTAAGATAATCCGGCGGACAGGTATATGGCGCATGCGGCCCTAGCATAACAGTAATTCTCCCCTCCGCCCCATTATGCCAATCGGTATACAAGGACTTACTTTCCGCCAAAGCCAAGGCAGCGTTAGGACCAACACCGATCATGCCACGCGACAGTACCGCTCTGATGCCGGTTTCTTCCACCGCTTTAGCCACATCATCCATAAAAGAATACATATCCGCAAACGTAGTCGTACCGGTTTTTAACATTTCAGCGATTGCCAGCTGTGTACCCCAGTATACATCATCGCTAGTAAGCTTGTCCTCGGCTGGCCAAATTTTATTCTGCAACCAGTCCATTAGTGCCATATCATCAGCATAGCTGCGAAACAGCGTCATGGCTGCATGGGTATGCGTATTGACTAAGCCCGGCATTATCAATTTATCGGTGCAATCAATTACTTGATCGGCCTGCCAGTCATCTAGTGCTGTTCCTACCTGATCAATAACGGCATCAACAATAGCAAGGTCCGCCTTGTTTACTTGCCCATCCGGCCCCAGAACTTCGCCATTTTTTAGCAGAATTTTTCCCATTACTCACTACCTCCTTGCCGTTTCTGATAACAATCAAGATAAAACTGCCGCATAACGGTCACATCTTTTTCACTCAATAGTTGTGGCCCTCCCAGCATCTTGGCGTAGATATAAATCTGCGCCGCTTTCTCGGCCAATTCGGCCACCAACATGGCCTGGCTCAGCGTTTTACCGCAGGCAACAACCCCATGATTAGCCATTAGTACTGCTTGCCTGTCACCAAGAGCTGCCACTGTATTACCGGCTAGTTCTTTTGTCCCCGGCAACGCATATTCGGCCACCGCAACTTCCCCGCCAACAACCTGAATCAAGTCCTCAATTATCGGCGGAATACTGCATCGCGCCACCGCGCAGGCACTGGCAAACACGCTATGAGTATGAACAATCGCCCCAACATCTTTCCTGGCGGCATATATCGCTAAATGGAGCGGCAGCTCCGACGAAGGAATTAGGTTTTCTTCGTCGGTTATGCCGCACGAACTGACCGTTACGATATCTGCCGGTGTGAGCAAGCGATAGTCACCCCCTGATGGTGTTATTGCAACAAAACCGTTGGGCAAAAGGGCGCTGATATTACCCCACGTTCCTGTTACCAGCCCCTTGGCAAGCATCGCACAGCCTACTTCAACTATGTTAGCCTTTATGTCAGCTATACTTTTACTCACTTTGTTTGCACTCCTTTACAGGAAGCTCCACTATGCTTGGTTTAAATACGCGGCTTGTTCAGGTGAGAGTTTATCAATGGTAAGCCCCAAGGCTTTGAGTTTAAGTTCCCCAACCCGGCAATCAAGTTCATATGGTACGGTGTAGACTTGGTTGTTCATCTTTTCATGGTTTTCTAAGATATGAAGGACCGCGGTTACTTGGGTTGCAAATGACAAGTCCATAATTTCAACTGGATGTCCATCACCAGCTGCCAGGTTTACCAACCGACCTTCAGCCAGAAGATACAGTTTGCGCCCATCTTTCATTGCATACTCTTCAATATTTTTCCGGACAGTCCGTTTAGCTACTGACAGCTCCGCCAAATGATTTTTGTTAATTTCTACATCAAAGTGTCCGGCATTTGCCATAACCGCATTAGGTTTCATAACCGCTAAGTGTTTGCTAGTGATAACATCTTTGCAGCCGGTAACGGTAACAAAGAAATCACCCAGCGGGGCCGCATCCAGCATTGTCATTACTCTAAAGCCATCAAAGGCGGCTTCGGCGGCTCTAATCGGATCAACTTCGGTAACAATTACGTTAGCGCCAAGTCCCTTAGCTCGCATTGATACCCCTTTGCCGCACCAGCCATAGCCAGCTACAACTACGGTTTTACTGCTAACCGCAAGATTAGTGGTGCGCATAATTCCGTCCCAGGTCGACTGCCCGGTGCCGTAACGATTATCAAACAGGTATTTCGAGTAAGCGTCATTAACCGCCATCATTGGGAATTTAAGTTTTCCGGACGCTGCCAGCGCCTTCAGCCGGTGTACACCCGTGGTGGTTTCTTCGGAACCGCCCAAAATATTTGCTGCTAAATCGGAACGTTCACCGTGCAGGAGTGAAACCAAGTCCCCGCCGTCGTCAATTATTATATCCGGTTTGGTGTCCAGCGCGTTATGAAGAAATTTTTCATATTCTTCATCGGTTGCGCCATACCAGGCAAACACGGTGACTCCCTGAGAAGCCAGCCCCGCCGCAACATCATCCTGGGTTGATAACGGGTTGCTGCCGGTAACTGTAACACGGGCTCCGGCATTTTTTAGGACTAATGCCAAATAGGCGGTTTTTGCTTCTAAATGCATGGTTACAACCATTTTTTTACCGGTTAGCGGTTTAGTTTTCACTAGTTCTTCGTTTAAAACATTGAGTACTGACATATGCTGTTTTACCCAATTTATTTTATCCATGCCTTGAGGTGCTAAGTTTTTATCTCTGATAATCGATTCCACTTATTCTCCACCCTTCAATTCTTTTAATTTATTTATAGCCTCAATATAGGAAGGCTTTATGACTCCATATTCGGTGATAATCGCCGTCACCAGCGAATTCGGCGTGACATCAAAAGCGGGATTAAACACCTCTACGCCGCGCGGTGCGGTATTTATTCCCGCAAACGAAGTAACTTCCCTACTGCTGCGTTCCTCGATAATGATATCGTCCCCACTCCTGAGGGAAAAATCAAAGGTTGAGACCGGAGCCGCTACATAAAACGGAATGTTGTGTTCCTTGGCCAAAACTGCCACACTGTAGGTGCCGATTTTATTCGCTACATCACCGTTCAGTGTGATCCGGTCCGCCCCTACAATAACCGCATCTACCATCCGTTTTTTCATGACCCAGCCCGCCATATTATCAGTAATCAAAGTGGTAGGAATACCTTCCTGCAATAGCTCCCAGGCCGTAAGACGGGCTCCTTGCAGCAACGGTCTGGTTTCATCGGCAAATACCCGGCTTATTTTTCCTTCACTCCAGGCCTGGCGAATTACCCCCAGCGCGGTCCCTAAAGCAACTGTTGCCAATGCTCCGGCGTTGCAGTGCGTAAGAATACTTAGTTTATCAGTAAACAGAGCTGTTCCATTTATGGAAATTCGCTGGTTTACTTCGGCATCTTCGCGGGAAATAGCCACTGCTTCAGTTTCGAGCGCTGACAGCATTGCTATTTTATCCAAGGGATCTTTATATCGGCTGGCCACCGCCAGCATTCGGTCAATTGCCCAAAACAGGTTTACTGCCGTCGGTCTGGTTCCTCTAAGTTCCGCCGCCATGGCCCAGAGCATGTTCCAAAATTCTCCGGCTTCGGCTGCCGCTTCTCTAGCCCCCAGCACCAAACCAAAAGCCGCCGCTGCGCCGATAGCCGGAGCACCCCGTACTTCTAGCCGCCGAATAGCCTCAGCAACCCGGCGATATTCGGTACAGGTAATATATTCAGTCTGATCCGGCAGCTTAGTTTGATCCAGAAGCCGCAGGCAGTCATCCGCCCAGATGAGCGTCTTTTGCATCAACGAATCACTTCTTTTCTACATTTTAAAGCCACCATACTCAGCTAGAGCGTGACGGCACGAACAATCTTCTTCCAAGTCAATAAGATCAATCGTAGCCATAATCAGACGTTTTATGTTTTCGGTATTAGCCGCCATAGTTTCCACTACTTCAGCATGGGTTAACGAATGTGGCGAAATTCCGGCGGCAAAATTAGTTACCATTGAAACGGTTGCATAGCACATTTCGGCTTCACGCGCCAACACCACTTCTGGAACATTAGTCATCCCAACCAAATCGCCCCCCAGCATCGCATAGGCCTTAATTTCAGCTGGAGTTTCAAACCTCGGTCCTTCGGTACAAACGTAAGTGCCTGTTGCATGAGCTTTTATTCCCAAGACTTTAGACGCTTTAATCAAGGCCGCCCGTAAGGTCGGACAATAGGGCTGGGTGACATCGGCGTGAACAACCTGACGGCCAGCGCCATTATAGAAAGAAGTAATCCGACTTTTTGTAAAATCAAGAAATTGATCAACAAACACAAAGTCGCCGCCACCCATGGCCGGATTTAGCGATCCAACCGCGGTGGAAGCAATAATATTGGTAACACCAAGTTTTTTTAGCGCCCAGATATTCGCCCGATAGTTGATAAGGTGGGGTGGAATTGAGTGTTCACTGCCATGGCGAGGAATAAAAGCCACCGACTTGCCTTTATACTCCCCTACTTTATAGTTGACTTCGCCATATGGAGTAACCACCTTGTCTTCTCTCACATTATCCAAAATGCGGGGATCATAAAGTCCGGTTCCACCAATAATTGCAATTTTTATCATAATTCTCACCTTGCTCCTATTAGTTATAAATTCTTACCAAACATAACCATTTTACTACATTTTACTATATCCAGCCAGATTAATTCCAGATAAAAACCAAAACAGCTCACTTACAAGAGCGTAGCCACCTACAGCATTCTACCAAATGATGCCCATTATACAAGATAGTCCAAACGAATAAATTACAAAGCTCCCCTGACAGAAGAAGCCGGAAATTCATGTAAAACAGGAATTTCCGGCTTCTTTAGCTTTTCTTTCACACCATCTATTTTATTGATTTTAAAGTTTCCCCGTTATTCCTCAAACATCGCAGAATCATTCAGCAACTTTAATTTTCGCAGATGCCCAGCAAATCCGTTATGCTTTCTAATATATAATCAGGATTTTCAGCCTCTAACACTGCCCATGGCAGATCGGTCCATCTCACCGCCGCCGTTTTTACCCCAGCTCCTTTGCCACTGGCTAAATCAAAAGGGCTATCGCCAACCATTAAGCATTCATCAGCGGTCAGTTTTAAAGTTTTGACCGCAAACTCGACTGGCTCAGGATGTGGCTTATAGTTGCTGCAGCTGTCACAACCGACAATAACACTAAAATATTGTCGAATATCAAATAATTCCAATCCAAGCTTGGCCCTAAGCCCCTTCTTGGAGGTGACTACCCCTAATTTTACATTATTATCGGCTAATGTCTTTATTGTATCCGCCACTTTGGGAAAAATTTTCGTCAATCGCTTATGATTAGCCTCACTAAATTCTCGGTAGGTAGCGGTTAATTCTTCAATTTTATCTGGACCCAAATACTCTAATGCCGCCCGCAACGGTTTTCCAAAATATGCCCGAACAACGTCAACGTCTATTTCCCGGTTATAATGAACTTTAAAGGTATGTTGAAAGGATTTGATAATTAATTCATTAGTGTCTAGCAACGTTCCATCTAAATCAAAAAGTATTCCTTTATATCTCATTTTGTACCTCCATATTTCAGTAATTATGCTCTTTTTAGCAGCAAGTATTGTTACGATTGTTGTACCAGCTTGTCCACTTTTAACCACTCTAAATATCAGCCCTATCATTTAATTGATAGGGCTGTAGCACAATCAAATGCTACAGCCCTATTATCGGTCTTTCTCTTTCATAGATTGACTCCAACCAATCCACCCAAAGCCCCTGCGGCCACCCCGGCCATAAGGCGGTTAATCATTACCAACAGTAACGGCGAGTCATGATCCAATTCCAAACCGATGGCAACTGAAATTAGAACATAGATAACTCCAACCGAAATTCCGATAATTACGCCCTGACAGCCTGCCTTTTTTGCGGCATAAGCGCTGCCAAGAAAGATGCTGATCACAGTGATAGCAACTACAATATAACGGTTATATTCTTCTAGTAAATCGTTATCAGTTGTAATAGTAGCCAGCGCAAACAGTACTGCTGCAATTATCGAGACTATAAACCCAACTACAACGCCTTTGAAAATTAATACCATAATACCGGCTGGTCGCTGCGGTTTTGCGTTGTAGCGCGAATTTTTTGCACTCCTAACCACAGTATTACCTCCTAAGAAGTTTTACTGTAATTTATGCTAGGTCGATAATTTCCATTCCTCAATTAACGGCATTATATTATAATTAGTCAAATCAAAATGAATCGGTGTCACTGATATTTTTCCTTGCTTAAGTGCCGCAACATCGCTTCCTTCACTATTATCGACAGCAACCGGTTTGCCACCCATCCAATAATAACTCCGGCCCCGTGGGTCTTTTCGTTGTTCAAAGATATTTTCATATTCAATTACCCCTAGCCGGGTAACTTCCACGCCACTGATTTCTTCCTTTTTTAACGGAGGAACATTTACATTTAACAGGGTATTCGGCGGCAAAGTTTTTGCCAGCGTTGTAAGTACTAAGTTACTGGTGAATTTAGCCGCCACGGTAAAATCACTGACTTGCCAACTATTTAATGAGACCGCAAGCGCCGGAATCCCTAATAAGGCTCCCTCTATCGCGGCACTAACTGTCCCCGAGTATAACACATCAGTACCAAGGTTCGGCCCTTGATTTATTCCGGAAACAACAATATCGGGTTTTTCATCAAGCAACGCTTCCACCGCTATTTTTACACAGTCGGTAGGAGTCCCGCCGATGCGCCAACCTGAAACCCGCTCATTGTCAAAACAATGTTGGTCAACCCGTATTGGTTGATGAACCGTAATGGCCTGACTGGTAGCACTGCGTTCTGAATCCGGCGCAACAACAGTTATTTCACCGATTTTAGCTAATTCCTGCCACAGCGCCTGGATTCCGGGCGCAAAAATACCGTCATCATTAGTTAGCAGAATACGCAATAAAACTCCCCCCTATATTTGACCCATAAATTTATGGGTTTGCGGTATAACTCTCACATCGCTCAGGCTCTTCATTGCTTCCGCCTGAAGTTCCAGCATTTTTTCCGGCAATACTCCGGCCACATTATTTATCGGGGTTACCGGCTGGATAACTAGCAAAATCTCTGGGTCTACTTCCGCGACCACCTGGATTGCCTTAGAAAATTCTCTTGGCATGGTATCTTTTGTTACTACGACTTTGACGAAAACATCTTTAACTGCGGCTAGTCGCAAAAATTCATAGTGTTCGCGCCAGTACTCCCGCCCAGAAATGCTTGGCAGCTTAATGTCCATGCTTATTATATCGGTATATGGCAATACTGCCTTTAGTTTTTCCGGCAGCGTCCCATTTGTTTCAAGGAAACAACGCCCTTTTACGGTTGCCATTAATTCAGCAAGCGCTTCAGCCTGGCAGAGCGGTTCGCCGCCGGTAAAGCTTACGGAGTGATGGGGTGATGTTAATAGATGATTAATATGACCGGCAATATCCTGCAGCGAAGCCGGATTGGAAATTTTGGCAAAATCGCGCTTACCCGGCGTTAATTCTATTGTCCCGGCTAACCCAGTGTTCCTTGAATCGGGAGTATCACAGTAGCTACAGGTAAGATTACATCCTGCCAACCGCACAAAAACTTGACGGCAGCCGGCATATTTTCCTTCTCCCTGAATGGAAGAGAATATTTCTACTACATTAACAGCCTTCACGCTTTAATCCTCCCGATAAGTTACTGCCGAACGCGGTGACTCCCATACTTTTACCTGACACAATTTTATATTTGGGATAAACTTATTTTTTAAAGTCTGATAAATATATTGAGAAATGTTTTCAGCCGATGGGTTATTTTCACGAAAAGCTTCCAATTCATTTAGATAGTAATGATCCAAACCTTCAATGACTTGATTCACTTTTTGTTTAAGGACCTTAAAGTCAATAAGCATTCCCATTTCATCCAGTTTATTTCCGGCTACGGTTACTTCCACTTGCCAATTATGTCCGTGGAGGCGAGCGCATTTTCCCGGATAATTTCTCAGTTGGTGAGCCGCTTCAAAGTCTACTATCGTTGTCAACTCGTACATTGTAATATTCCCTCCTCGGTGATTGCTTATAAAAATAGATGAGTGTTAACTCATCTATTTACCAGCTATTTGAAAATTTTCTTTCGGAAATTCCTCTGATTCAGCCGCCAGTACAACTTCTTGATAGCTAATACTTCTGGTGTGCTGAGTATGACTCCACACCCGTTCTTTACGATGCAGGAAGCCTAACATACTGATTGGTATTTGGCTATAAACAAATACCGGATAAACAATAAGGTAGAGCCAAGATTTTGGCCGAGCTCGAATAATTGCCAGCACCAAAATCGGAAAAGCATACTGACCTACTGCAATTATTGACCACACTTGGTACGGAATAATAGTAACCAATATATCGGTATACAAGTGGAACATCGGATTAAAATAACTCATTATGACAAAAAAGGTCGACATCAGCAAAAAATGATTTTGCAACAACTGCAAGACTCCATCCAACAGCCGCCAATCATGCCGTTTTATTCCTTGATATAATAACTGTGGAATATAACGCCCAGCCACATCAAAATGACCTTGTGACCAACGTCGGCGCTGGTTCCAAGACTGTTTAAATGTAAGCGGCTTCTCATCGTAAACAATAGCCTCATGAGCCCAGGTAGTCCTGATCCCTTTTAGCAGAACCTTCATCGTAAATTCTAAATCCTCGGTCAAACAAGTGGCACCCCAACCGAATTCTTGCAATACTTTGGTGGAAATACACATTCCAGTCCCACCCAAAGCGCTAGACAAACCTAAGTTATATTTCGCTAAATGCCAAATATGATTAATCAACCAAAAGGAAATGGCAAAGGTTCCTGAAACCCAAGTGTCATTAGGATTCTTTGCATCAAGGTATCCCTGAATTACTTGTTCGCCTTTACACAGACGGTTATTCATTTCCAGCAAAAAGTTAGGATGGACTAAATTATCCGCATCAAAAATAACAACGGCAGCATATTTTCGCTTCATCCTGAATAGCTTGGCAAACATCCACTCCATTGCGTAGCCTTTGCCTTTATCTTCGTCATTAAACCGCTCATGAACGATTGCTCCGGCCTTTCTCGACAATTGCGCTGTACTATCAGTACAATTATCAGCCACAACAAAAATGTCGTAAAGTTCCCGCGGATAATTTAAAACATGAAGATTTTCAATAAGTTGGACAATTACATTTTCTTCGTTGTGCGCCGCTACTATAACCGCAAAGGTCTTTTCCGGTATTAGTATTTTGTTCTCTTTTCGACGCCACAAACCAAAAAAAGCAAGAATAAAATAATACAGCGTAAAGAATATAATTATCAATTGTATGGGGATCATAATATAGTCAAAAATATGGTTCATGGATTAAATATCTCCTTTTTTAGGAACAGCGTTAAAGCTACTCTCAACTAAGGTCAAATCGCTGAATATCTGTCTCCAATACATATTTACCAGCAGTCGGTTTTTTATAGATACTGGAAACTACTTTATTATTGGCATATTCGCTATTCACTTAGCAATTCCTGCCCTAGATCTAATTCACATTTTAATATAACCCTTACAAAAACTATGTATCCAATTCTGCCGCTCCCACTTATTACATGATACATAACCAAATTATTTAAAGACTAAGCATCAAATAAACCAAAGGCTGTATTAAGAATACCAAAAACAGCATAAGCAAAAAAGATAACAAATATAATCGCCTGTACAGAGAACCAAAGTATTCCCCCCGCCATAATGAGCGACACGATTGCCGGAATCAGGCGAATTTTTTCACCTTTTCCTTTAAAATCCGGATATTTGATGGTGCTAACCATCAAATACGCAAAAATAGCGACAAATACCAGAAACATCCACGCCGGCGGTTTTATGCCCAGCATAACAAAAGTAGCTACTACACAGCCCGCAGCCGGAATGGGCAAACCCATAAAGTATCCTTTCACGATTCCGACATTAACATTGAATCTCGCCAACCGCAAAGCGCCGCACACGGCAAATGCCGCACCAACGGCGGCACCAGCATACCCCATATCTTTTAATAAGTAACTGTAAGCAAGTAATGCTGGAGCAACCCCAAAGGATACTAAATCGCACAAAGAATCTAATTCTTTGCCAAATTCACTGCTTACCTTAAAATACCGTGCAACTCGGCCATCCATCCCGTCAGCTAACATCGCTATTACTACCAGCACTGCCGCTAGAATATAACTTTCATGTATTGTAGCGATAATGGAAAGAAAACCAAAAACAAGATTCAATGACGTTATTAAATTAGGAATGAAAGTTTTCATTCGCACAACCTCCCAATAACTGTCTCGCCCCCCCGGACTTTATCACCTTTTTTAACTAAAACTTCTACATTCTTCGGCACAACAATTTCCGTACAAGAACCAAATTTAATCATACCATAGCGTTCGCCCCGGTCTAACACCGTCCCTAGCGTTACCCAGGACACAATACACCGGGCTAAAATACCAGCGATTTGCGTAACTAAAATGCGCACCTCTTCATTTTCAATACCAACTGTGTGGCGCTCGTTTTCACAGCCAACCGATTCTTTATAAGCAGGACGAAACCGCCCGCAGGTATACTGCTGATATTTGATTTCACCAGCAATAGGACTACGATTAATATGTACATTGAACACCGAAAGAAATATCGTTACTTTGATTGCCATTTCTTCTAGAAATTGGTCCTCGTATACATCACTAACCCCCATCACTACCCCGTCCGCCGGCGACACAATCAGCCGCACATCTTCTGGAATCGTCCGATTGGGATTACGAAAAAAAAACGACACAAAAAGGAATAATACGCCCGGAATAATGCTCCAATATATGTCAACGGTCAAGCCAACAACCACTGTCATAAACGCCAATATACTAATATACAAATAGCCTTCCTTAACAATTGGAGCTTTAACCATCCATCCACCCCCCTTAGCACCGTGTACACTGCAACTGCCGCATACTACTAATCTTCAAATTTTTATTATGGAAAAAGACGAACCAAACCGGCCCATTTTTCCTCACTCATTATAATATACCAACTTTGTTTTTGTCTAATGTTTTTTAGCGGTGATAACCGCTACGACAAAGCGCGGCAAAGCTAGCATTCTCAAAGCTCGCTGTGGCTGCATCACTAGGCGGAACAGCCATTCTAAGCTTATGCGACGCATCCATAGCGGCGCTCGTTTAACATTACCGGCCATGACATCAAAACTACCACCTACCCCGATGGACACCGGCACATTAAGTTCAGTTAAGTGCTTCGCCAGCCACTTCTCTTGTTTAGGGACGCCCAGTGCAGCCAACAATATATCCGGTTTGCTTGCCCGGATATCCTCGATTATTCCCGGCTCGTCTGCGTCAGTAAAAAAACCATTGCGTATTCCGACTACATCCAGCCCAGAATACCATTCTTTAGCTGTTTTACAAGCTTGTTCCGCAATTCCCGGTGCTCCGCCAAAGAAATACACCCGATAGCCGCATACTGCTGCTCTGGCCAATAGTTGTTGAACCATATCGTACCCGGCAACTCGTTCCGGTACTTGATTACCTTGATAGCGAGCCGCCCAAACGACTCCCGCTCCGTCAGGCACCACCAAATCAGCTTGGTCTAAAACTTCAGCCAAGTGACTATCATTTTGAGCAGTCATAACCATTTCGGCATTAGCAGTTGCAACTAAACGGTTCTTTTTTTCGGCTATAAAGGTTTCAAGCATCTCTACTGCCTTGTCCATCGTCACAACATCAACTTTAACACCTAATACTCTTGTTTGCACAGACAGTCCCAATCCCCTCACAACTGTAACATATTTCTAATCAACTCGTTACATTCTATCACATTATCCCCACCCCGGCAATTATAGCCAAGGCAGTTTCCAGCGAGGTTTAGGTTTAGGATCTGGAGTTATTGGCGTTTTTTGCGGATTGAGCGGATCATATGCGTTTTGTTGGTCAGGTTTTCGTCCTTCTTGTGTTGGTTCACTGCCTCTGATAAATGCGCTATATTCAATCTCTTTACAGCCAGCCGTCGCCAATTTTCCAGTAGTGGCGCAGACCGGAACATTAGCAATTATATGGTTGGGAATGACAAAATCCGTTGCTTTGGTCCCGGCCAAGATTTTTTTCATTAATACGCTCCACAAACCGGCGACTTGACTTCCAGATATTCCAACCGTGGTACGATCATCGTTGCCAATATAAATTCCCGCCAAAAGTTCCGGAGTATAGCCGATAAACCAGGCTGTTTCATAGTTATCGGTTGTTCCAGTTTTACCGGCGGCTGGCCGGCCAATATTAGCTGCGGTACCAGTACCATCCTGAATTACGCCTTTTAACATATCCGTGACAATGTAGGCGATTTCCGCGCTGATTACCGCCCGTTGTTCAAACCGCGTTTCTTCCAATACCTTACCATCATCATCGACTACTTTCATTATTGCCGTCGGTTTCGATACTATACCGGAATTAGCAAAGCCAGTATACGCCGAACACAGTTCCAATAAACTTGTCCCTTGCCTAAGCCCGCCTATTGCTGCCGCTAAATTATTATCTTCGGGTCCGACGGTAGTAATTCCCATATTTCTTGCTAATAATAAAACATTCATCATTCCTACTTGCTGGCCAAGTTTTACTGCCGCCACATTAACCGACCATCTAAGCGCCTTTTTCAGCGTAATCGGCCCCCGGTATTTCTGATCATAATTATTAGGGGAATACCCGCTGATATTAATCGGTTCATCCACCAAAATTCCATTAGCGGTCAGACCCTGACTAAGCGCGGCAGCATAAACAAATGGTTTAAAGGCTGAGCCTGGCTGACGCACTTCTGCTATCGCCCGATTAAGCTGGCTTTCATTATAGTTACGACCACCAACAAGTGCTCTTATTTCCCCATTTCTCGGATCTAAAATCACTACCGCCCCCTGGTACTCGCCAAGCGCTTCTTCTGCAGCTTTTTGAGTTTTAATATCCAAGGTCGTATATACCTTTAGTCCACCTTTATATACTTGATCCGCACCATAACGCCCCACTAATTGCGCAGCGATATAATCCAAAAAGTATGATGCCTGTACTACCCGCTTTTTTTTTCCTACTAATATAATAGGCTGATTTTGGGCCGCAACCGCAGCCTCCGGAGTAATGTATCCGGCTTGGGCCATCCCCTGAAGCACCTCGGCCCGCCGTAATTTTGCCGCATCAAGGTCAATGTAGGGCGAAAATAAATTTGGGCCACGTGGCAATCCCGCCAACAATGCGCTTTCGGCAAGACTAAGTTTTTCTGCGGACTTACCGAAATATACCTGTGATGCCGCTTCTACACCATAAGCCCCTTCACCAAAATATACTTGATTTAAATAGGCTTGAAGTATTTCTTCTTTCGAAAACCGCCGCTCAATAATGATCGCCAGCACTGCTTCTTTAAGTTTTCGCCCCGCCGTTTGTTCTTGGTTTAAAAATAATCCTCTAGCCAGCTGTTGGGTAATAGTGCTGCCACCCTCGGCCAAACTGCCGCTGCGAATATCTATCCAAAGAGCCCGGCCAATACCAATCGGGTCTACGCCAAAATGACTATAAAACCGTATATCCTCATTAGCTATTATCGCTTGTTGAATATACGGTGACATTTGGGTTATTGGTACCACAACCCGATTTTCTTCAAAAAGCTTTGATATTAACTGACCATTAATATCATATACTTGTGTCGCCGCCTTCATTGGCAAGTTTTCTAGACTATCTGTCGCCGGCAACCCCCAAAAAGTACAGCCAATTGCTAAAAACATAATTATAGTTATCGCTGCCAAAATACTGATACCATAATATTTACGCCACAGCGAGACCATTTTCCCCGGTTCATCTTTCTGTTCTTGCATAAACTGCCCCTCCTATCAACACTTAGTATACCCAAACCTTAACAGGCTTTACGCGCAGGAAAGTTTACGGTCAGCGTTGAATACCTCTGAAAAAGTATTAAAAGAGGTATGAAAATGTTAAATCGCTCAAAATTTTTTAACATTATCGGCATTATTTTCGGGTTGTTTATCTTAGTCGCGGTCTTATTACCAATTGTCATATTACCTTCGAAAGAAGCCCTCACTAATCCTCCAACCCGTACGGCAATGGCAGCACAGATGGGATTAGACAACAATGTTAGTGAACCGCCACCGTATGTCTATTACCTTAGCGATATCCCGATTATGCCCCCTCCAGAAACCGCAGTATATGATCCCCTAACCGTCAGTGAGCGAAAAATATCCGAACTGCCACTTACTTTGCCGCAAGTTCTGCCATATTACGGCGAAAAAACTGTCTATCTAACCTTTGACGATGGCCCTGACGCTGATAATACTCCGGCTATCCTTGATATTCTTGAAGCAAATAATGTTAAAGCCACGTTTTTTGTTATCGGCAATCAGGTCGAAAAAAATCCCGACTTGCTTCGTCGCATCTTTAATGCTGGACATGCTATCGGCAATCATTCTTACTCTCATATTTATAAAGATCTGTATCAATCAGTAAATACATATACTGATCAACTCGAAAAAACTGATGAAAGCATTAAGCGAGTTATTGGCGTTCGTCCCAGAATTTGCCGAGCTCCCGGTGGATCTTCCGGCACCTTTAATAAAGAATATTGGGATTCTTTAACCGCTTTAGGGTATAAAGAGTTTGGCTGGAATATTGTCTCTGGAGATGCCTCCTTCACCAAGGCAGGCCAACTAGTAGCCAATATAAAAACACAAATTAAAAAAAATAAATTTCTCTATAGTCATTCAATTGTTTTGATGCATGATGGCCGCGGACATAGCGAAACCGTAAAAGCTTTACCGGAGATAATAAATTATTTTAAAAGTCAGGGGTTTGAATTTCGTGTAATTAACTTAGAAACCCCGCCAGCCTGGTAATATTAAAGCCCCCGGCCTTTTGGACCGAGGGCTTTAATATTACCTTATGTTATTACAAACTGTAATTAGGTGCTTCTTTTGTTATGCTAACATCATGCGGATGGCTTTCTTTCAAGCCAGCGTTAGTAATTCTGATAAACTGAGTATTATTAATCATGTCATCGATTGTCTTTACGCCACAGTACCCCATGCCTGAGCGCAAACCGCCCATCATTTGGAAAACAGTATCAGCGACTGAACCTTTATATGGAATCCGGCCCTCTATTCCTTCCGGCACCAACTTGTCCATATTTTCTTGGAAGTAACGGTCCTTACTACCATTAACCATCGCTCCTAATGAGCCCATTCCGCGATAAACTTTGAAGCTACGTCCTTGATAAATAATTGTCTCCCCAGGGCTTTCTTCCGTTCCAGCCAATAAGTTGCCAATCATAACGACATTAGCTCCGGCAGCAAGTGCTTTAGCAATGTCTCCCGAATACTTAATTCCACCGTCAGCAATAATTGGAACACCATACGGACGGGCCGCAGTCGCACAATTATAAACAGCAGTAATTTGCGGAACACCGATACCGGCAATGATCCTAGTGGTACAAATTGACCCAGGTCCCATCCCAACTTTAATGGCATCAGCTCCTGCTTCAATAAGGTCACGCGTAGCGTCAGCAGTCGCAACATTTCCGGCAATAAGTTCAACCTGCGGGTAGGCTTGCTTTATTTTCTTTACCGCTTCGCCAACACCGCGTGAATGCCCATGCGCCGTATCTAAAACAAGCAAATCCACTTTCGCCGCAACCAAACCAGCAACTCGGTCCATCATATCTGCACCAACGCCAATTGCTGCCGCCGCTAATAATCGTCCTTTGGAGTCTTTCGCCGAATTAGGATATTTTAGCGCTTTTTCAATATCTTTAATGGTTATAAGCCCTTTTAAATTGCCATTTGCATCAACCAACGGCAATTTTTCGATCCGATGCTCCGCTAGAATAGCTTTTGCTTCATCAAGGGAAGTCCCGACCGGCGCGGTAATCAGATGTTCTCTGGTCATACAGTCTCTGATTCGCCGTGATAAATTAGTTTCAAATCTTAAGTCCCGGTTGGTCAAGATACCGACAAGTTTATTGCCTTCGGTAACAGGAACCCCGGAAATCCGATATTTAGCCATGAGGTCATGAGCATCTTGCAACGTATTATGCGGTGCCAAAAATATTGGGTCAACAATAATACCATGCTCAGAGCGTTTAACTTTATCAATTTCATTAGCCTGAAGCTCAATTGACATATTTTTATGAATAACACCAAGGCCACCTTCCCGTGCCATGGCTATTGCCATCCGGGCCTCAGTTACTGTATCCATTCCAGCACTTATTAGGGGGACATTAAGTCGGATATTTTTAGTAAGAGATGTGCTAACGTCAACCTCCCTTGGCAAAACATCAGACTTATTAGGAATTAGTAAAACATCGTCAAAGGTCAGACCTTCCGGACCGAACTTATCCTCAAACATGATTATTGCTCCTTTCAGAAATTAATTTCTACCATATTTTTATAATAATATCATACTTAAAGCTACAAAATCCAGCTATTTTTTTACATTATTTATGAATTATTCTCAGTTTTTTTATATTAACAAAGAAACGCTTCGTAAAATGATAGTTGTTTTAATTTTCAACTAATTAAACATGTTTTTCCATTGTTCAAAGTCTTTAAGGGCTTGTATTGTATCTATTTTACCAAGAACCGGTGCCGCAAGCAGTCCGGCTTGTTCAAACGGGGCAATATTTAACCGGACTCCATATTTAGGATTAAATCTTTCCCTTTTCATCAGGTTTAACCGAGCTGTAAAGTCTTGCAGTTCACCAGTAATTGCATCTGTTGAACTTCTTTTTACCGCTTCACTAACCCAGCTCCGAATCATTGGTAAACACTCCGCTGTATAAGCATGAATAAAACCGGAAAAAGCCGGTATACCGTTTGGGGAATGACTTTTTAATTGCCACACCAGCGGACGTTTACGAAACTGACGGATATGGCGTTTAAAAAATCCGTCAGCAAGCCAGCCCCCCAGCGAGATACCCATTAACTTCTTAAATTCAGCCTCAACAGCTCCAATATCATAGCTTGCGCCGATATATTGACGAACCAACTCGCTTAATGTTTCTTCTCCGCAGCCACCGGTAACGGGTATTCCTTCTCGCGTAGCCATTACCGCTAATACGATCTTGCTTACAGCGTCTTGAACAAAATTTTTCTCAAAGCTTGTACAGCACCACCCATCGCGCACAATACCGTTGTTTATAATTTTATAGATACTGATTGGGTGCACTTTTAATTTATGGGTCATATGTTCAATTAGTTCTATTAATCCGCCAATTGGTTTATCTTGCCCGGCTTCATATATTTCTTTCAGCCGATCTTTTATTTTTGCTATTTGGTTGTTTTGAGCGAGGTCATACTCAAATAATAACGAGTATCTACTAGGTATATTCCCCATTTCGGCAGTTATATTCTTAATTTCAGTCTCCGGCAATTTTAATAGCCGAATCAATTCTATATCAATGGCATCGCGTGCCAACATATATTTTACCGCAGCCGTCCACACCTTAATTTGCCGCTGCACTATTTTTTCTCTAAGCGGGAAAAAATCTTCCATAACATAGTTAGCTTCGCGATCAGTTATTTCCATCTCATATAGTCGATTTGCGGTTTGAGCGGCAATCGCCGCCAGATTTTTTAGCACCAGGCTAGCTCTATCATCAAACGCCGGAACAGGCAGTCTTTTTATATCAACCGGCTGATAATTAACCGTTGGGTTAAACGCTTTTAACAGCCATTGATATATTTTGGAATTTAACAAACTTAATATCAGCTCGGTATTATCTTCATTATGCGGATAGATACAGCTAGCTGCCATATCTGTCATATGACCAGGCTCAAGCAGTTTGGCACTAAAAGCCTTACTACTGATTAAACCATACACAATCCCGGGCTTAAGCCAATATTTCGGGTTAGGCAATTGTGCCGAATAGTGCTGTTTATAATAGTCTTGCGCAAACTTATTCCACAACAGCACGTACGACGAATTTCGCTTAAACCGATAACCGCTTACTTCTTTTTCATAGAGAACCCATTCCTGATTATTCTGCCGTTCACCTTCCGGCAGTTCCCACCAAAACCGGAGAAACCTTTTGTTATTTGACGTTTTCATTCCCAATACTACATCTGCATAATCGCTCATTTGCTTAGATTCTTTTAGTAATTTGATTATGCCGCCACCAAGCCAATAGATTACCTGTGAGCCTGGCAAGTCGCTTATTTCCCCGGAAGTTCGCACGAACACCAACGCTGTGGTTTCACCATTATTGTGTCTAGCTATCGCTTGAAGTAATACCTGAGGTTTATCAATTACATCAACCAGTCTAAAATATACTCCTGGGTTATACTCATTTATCGCTAAAACAAACATTGCCGTATCAACAACTGCATTATGAAACGCGCCTAACCCTAAATGGCCCAGGGTTCGGATACTGCTTTGGTTAAACAATTGCTGACGAAGCTTGCTGTAACTAGTAATAAACAAGAAGGTTTGCGGCGTTATCATTGCTACGTAATATCTGGCTAATTCTTGACAGCGGATAATAAATGCGGCATAGATATTCCCCGCACCGGTTCTATAATAACGCCGCAAATAGTTTCTCACCGGCCCAGCATAGTCACGTTTATCAACATAAGGTGGATTGGTGGTCACAATGTCGTATTTTTTGGTAAAAGTATTTCCTTCTTTTATCAACGAACCTAGATACGATCCGCCGGGCACGCTTATTTCACCAACAGCGAAAATATTACTGCTAAAGGATGTCAGCATATCAGTTCTAAGCCTTGGCGCTCGTTCTTTGGCCTTAAGCCACAGCACCGCGCGGCATACCTTTACTGCCTCACCATCAATGTCAACCCCAAATAAATTATTATTGAGAATTGAGGCGCACGCGCCTTCAATACTAAAGCCGCCTTCTTCGATATACATCGCATATAGTAAATCAAACGCCACTAGCAAAAAATTACCGCACCCACACGCTGGATCAAGTAAGGTAATTTTGCTGACTGACTTTCCGGGGTAAATTGTGTCTTCTTGAACACGTTGAACATAATATTGCAATTGGGCCGTTAACTTTGTCTCCGGATGCAGTCTTAGCCACAATGCTCCTAGTGAGTTTTCTACCAAGAATGCTGCCATGTACCGTTCAGTGTATATTTGCGTAGCCAAAATAATTTCATTGACAGAAATTTTGGCACCTTGATCAGCAATAAGCTTTTCAGTAAGTGCCTTCCGGTCATTGTCAAACCAATGCTGATACAACCACCCCAGAGCATCAGGTAAACTAAAGCTTTTTAATACTTCCGGGGCACTAAAAAGCATTTGGCAAGTATTAAGTACCGATTCAGCAATTGGCCCGGCCTCCATCGCTTGTTGAAGAAAATCAGGCAGTTCATACTCCAGCCCGCGCACCCTGATGGCTGTGTCTAGGCCGAGTTTAAATGCCCACTGCCAAGCCTTACCCTCGCCGTCAGCTAAAAAATGGCCATCCAGCGTTTTTCGCAGTTTAGCGGCTACTTCAGTAATTTGCTTTATGCTATAACTATCCATCACCACACCCCTGGCTATTATCGCTGTTGGTACTATTCGTTTTATTAATTGTAAATTCCTACCATATTTTGTTCTATTTTTATATAACTATACCCGCTACTTATTTTTTCTCTCTAGCCAGCTATCTGGTTTAGATAGAAAAAGGCCACCAGCATATCGCCAGTGACCAAATTTATTGTTGTTTTTGTAACCGTCAATCTTTCCCAAAAACGAAGGGGGCAAAGCCAACACTTGACCACACTTCGTTATACATGGCTCTTAGGACTCCGTCCAACCTCCGCCGGAGGATGAGTTTAGTTTGGGTCAACGAACTCAAGAACAGCTTAGTTAACGGATAGGGTGAGTTCAGCGCCGCCTGCTGATAGTACTGCTGTGAGTTTTCAATAAGCGCTAGCACTCTCCATAACAGCGTCAAATTAGCTAACGCTTTATTATTGGTATCAGAAAAATTTTTCACCGCTTGCTGCCAATCCTGGTCTGAGCCTAAAAGCAGCGCAGCATCAATTTCAGGGTATTTACCGAGATCAACGTCAGTGCTGCAGGCGCGATCTAATAATAGTTCAAATTCAGCTTGAAACTTACTGACGATTTGCACCACTGGACATAGCTCCGGTAGTGCTTGGCGGTTTATATCTTCCAATTCTTTACGAATGCTGGCCTCTAATGCTACAGCAAATCTTAATTCTTTCATATAGCTATTGCCTCCTCAATCCACGTGCCATGTTGCCTCTAGATACATTGCTTTTAGCTATATTCTATTCGGCGATTTAGTAATTATCCCTGCTCGCGCTATGTTCGATTCCTTCTCCTTAAACCGCTATCAGACTAAGGAATAAGAATAGTGGTCAGCATTTTTAAATTAACCAGGCATCTAAACGTCCCCATCAAGGGCAGGATCCCGCCGGTAAACGGCGGCCCAAATACGTTTAATGCGCCCATGCATATCATGTACGGAGCCGTAGTTGTAGCCGGACCAAATAAAATTACACATTCATCAACTTCACTTAACTGTCCGCCAATTACCCAACCGCCCATAAGCAATACGCCAATATTTTGTCCGCAAAACTCATCTAGCTGTTCTAAGAGGTGGCTTTGTTGGCGCACATAGGGAGTTTTAGGTTTCATCATTTGTTTAGGCGCATTATTGGGGTTATTAGCTAAACTACACGCCTTGCTAATTGGCGGAACAATAAACGGCCCTTCGATCACTGCCGTAACGTTACATAGGTCAATCAACGCTTCACTTAATAGTATGTCATATTCAGGTAAAGTAGGATTCGGAGGACGAAACCGTACTGCCGTAACCCCGGTCATTCCTACTGCCGGCAAAACACTTATAACACATTCATCAATACCGCCCAACCTGCCAAATACTGCTGAACCGTCCAAAAGCAAAAGCAGTATGTTTCGCCCGGCAAGTCCCTTAAGCTCCCTGGCAAATTCTCTGTTGATATAGTGATGTAAGCCAGAATTCATATTCAAACCTCCTCGTTATGGAATATACCTTACTATATATTTATGCCAGATTTACAGAACATGTTCCGGCGTATTACACCACCGCCCTTAATTTGAGTGTGGTAATGCGCAGGTTTGGTAGTTTAGCTATTGTAGCATTGGTAATAAATTAATCTCATTCTTAAATAATGAATCCCGTAAGGTTTGGAGCTAGAAAAATCAAGTGTGTGTATTTTAATATTTAACACAAATATTAAATGCAGCACCTATCGGTGCTGCATTCAGGTTATTCCAACTCACTGAGAAAAATTTCACAGGATCCGCCTAGCCATTGTACACAATCAGGACATCGCCGCATGTACCGTTCCGGAGCTATATTAATAAATGAACCGCCGTACCCCATGGCACTGGTGATATGTTCGAATTCCTGACATTCCTGGGCAATGTTTTTAACCTCAGCTTCAGTATACATTTTTTCCATTTTCTACACCACTCCAATTTTTATATTAACCTTATTGTTTCCGGTTTTAGGAAACAATATCAACCGGATAGCATCCAATGGTGTATATTTACTGCTAATTATTAAAAATCATACCAAAATAATCACCTAGCCGCGCCGTTAGAACCGTTCTGACAAGCTGAAACTCTTGGCTGTCGGCTACGGTTTGTTTAGCTGCAGTTCTTGCTTCCAATAATATTTCAGTATCCTGGACAATATCAGCGATTTTCAGGTCAGGCATGCCATGTTGTCTGGTTCCAAAAAACTGTCCTGGGCCTCGCAACAGGAGGTCTTTCTCTGCCAGTTCAAAACCATCACTGATTTTAACCATAATATCTAACCGATCCTTAGTTTCCTGATTTTGATTATCAGACAGCAAAATACAATAAGACTGATGTTCGCCGCGTCCAATGCGGCCACGCAATTGGTGTAATTGAGCCAGACCAAATCTATCGGCTCCTTCAATCGCCATAACACTGGCATTAGGAACATTGACCCCAACTTCTATTACCGTAGTCGCCACCAGCACCTTTATTTCACCAGAATAAAAGTCGTTCATAACGTTATCTTTTTCTTGGGACTTCATCTTTCCGTGAACAATTCCACAGGATATATCTTTAAAATATGTAACTTTTAGTTGTTCGTACATTTGAACGGCGGCTTTTGCTTCTAGTTTTTCCGATTCTTCTACCAGCGGACACACCACATATGCTTGACGCCCGGCCTTTACTTCTTTAGCAATGAAAGTATAAATTCGCTGACGCATTTCACTGCCTACCGCATAGGTTTTTATTGGTTTTCGCCCCGGCGGCAATTGTCGGATAACTGAAACATCGAGATCACCATATACCGTCAATGCCATTGTTCTGGGAATCGGTGTAGCGGTCATAACCAGGACATCCGGCGTCTGACCTTTAGCCGTTAACAAAGCCCGCTGATTAACACCAAACCGATGCTGTTCATCGGTAATTACCAGTCCGAGCTGTTTAAATTCGACATCCTCTTGAATAAGCGCATGGGTTCCAACTACAATATCAACCAGACCATCCTTAGCCCGCGCTAAAACTTCCTGCCTGATCCGCCGCGTCAATCTTCCGGTAAGCACCGCTATCCTAATCCCCATTGGCGCAAGAAGCTGGGCCAAGGTATGATAGTGCTGCTCCGCCAAAATCTCAGTCGGAGCCATCATCGCCCCTTGATAACCGTTTTCTACGGTCTTAGTCAACGCAATAGCAGCAAGCACTGTCTTGCCCGAGCCTACGTCCCCTTGAACAAGCCGCTGCATCGCCGTGGTATCCTCCATGTCCGCCGTGATATCCCGGAGCGATGCCTGTTGGTCTTGAGTCAAGGTGAAGGGGAGACTGGCCTTCATTTTGTTCACCAATTCACCATCGGCACTATGTTTTATCCCCTTATTGGACTGCTGGTTTTTTCTTTTTGAAAACAAAAGACCGCATTGTAATAGATACAATTCTTCAAAAACTAAGCGCCGCCGCGCCGCTGCTAGGGAAGATTGATCCTCAGGAAAGTGAATGGTTCTTATCGCCATTCGACGGTCAATAAGGCCAAATTCTTTTACAATCACCGGCGGTAAAAATTCGCCCGGCAAACTGTATTCACCGAGAACCTGATGAATAATGGCCCTCAGCCAACGCTGCCCAACATTTTCACTAGCCGGATAAATTGGCACAATGCGCCCGGTATGTAGCAAGTCCGAACCATCCAAGGCTTCTATTTCCGGACGTGTTATCTGTACTTGACCAAATTTACGCTCTACTTTTCCTGAAATAATAAGTTCGCTTCCCGGCTTAAACCATTTTTTTATATATGGTTGATTGAACCATACTAATTGTGCGAAGCCGCTTGAATCCTGGACTGTTACCTTCGTAAGCGTAAGACCTCGCCGAGGTTTTGTTTCCTGACAATTGACCGTAGTGGCCCGGAAAGTTTGCACCCCGGCGTTAACTAATTTACTAATAGGATTTAACTTGCTGCGGTCTTCATACCGTCGCGGATAGTGCTCTACTAAATCGCCAATTGTAAAAATATTAAGTTTTGTCAAAATATTAGCCTTGGCCGGGCCAACACCTTTAATATATTTAACGTTGGTTGAAAGATCCCCCAAAAAATTCACCCCAAAATAATCCCAGCATCGCTTAGGGTTACAATTCCCCTACTCTAATCTTGCTGTACTTCGTTCAACTGCTGCAATAATAGTTCTAAATCTACGGCATGCGCTCGGGCTGCACTGTCAACTGTTTCCGTCGCTACTCCCATACACCCGATACAGCTCATCCCGTGGGTAGTAAATATTTCCCGCGCTTTAGGACAAACTCTTAGCACTTCCGTTACCGGAGTATCTTTGGTAATCATTTAACCCACCTCCTGCCGTCATCTTCTTTTCTTCTTCCATATTTATGCCGAAAATCCTGCCAATGTGCCAGCTATGTAATTAACTTATCATTAGCATATTATGATAAGTTAACTACATATTATATTTTTAGCTATTGCATCTATTTTTCCGATATGATAGAATATCAATGTTATTGTGGCAAGGTTTTCTTGTCCTTCGTTAAAGGAGGTGGAATAAATGGCCAATGTTTGCACTGTTTGTGGCAAAGGTGAATGTAGCGGAAACAATGTCAGCCACTCGCACTTAAAAACCAAACGCACTTGGAAGCCTAACATTCAAAAGGTTAGAGCCTTAGTTGATGGTGACATAAAGAAGATCAATGTTTGTACCCGGTGTCTTCGCTCCGGTAAGGTACAACGTGCAGTGTAGTTTTAAATGAGGTACGGCGATCAGCGCGTGCCTTATTTTTTTTATACAGAAAAAAGGTGACCATTTTTAGCGGTCACCTTTTTCCTGTATACTTATAGCTTATGAACCAAAAGTCTGATCTAAAAGTTCTTTCAGTCGTTCTTTAGTGAAGTGATATTTTTCCCCACAAAAATGGCAAGTTATTTCAGCCTTTCCTTCATCAACCATCGAACTTAATTCTTCTTTTCCTAGGCTTACCAGCATGTCCTCTACCCGTTCAATGGAACACTGACAGTAAAACTCCAGAGGGGCAGCAGCAAAAATTTTAGCAGACATACCAGCAAAAATACGTTGCAAAATGGCATTAGCATCATTGCCTTGGCCTACTAATTCAGAAATTGGCGGCATATCTGCCAAATTTTTTTCTACTGCTGCCAATACTTCATCTTCAGCCCCCGGCATTGCCTGAACAAAAAATCCGCCAGCTGCGGCGGTTGTCAAATCAGGATTAACCAGTACCCCCAAGCTTACCGTCGACGGAGTTTGCTCGGATACAAAAAGATAATTGGCAATATCCTCAGCAATTTCACCGCTGATCAGCGGCGCACTGCCGGTAAACGGCTGATTTGTCCCGGTGGTAAACCGGCTAACAAAGATATTTCCGGCTCCTACCGCCCTGCCTACATCAAGTTTCCCGTTCGATAACATTAATTCAACTTGGGGATTTTCTACATAGCCTCGAACTTTTCCTTGAGAGCTCGCATCAGCGACGACCTTGCCTAATTGGCCATCGCCCGCAATTCGCACTGTAATCGCAGCTTCAGTTTTTAAATCAGCAGCTAACAATAAGGCTGCCGTCATTGTCCGGCCCAGAGCCGCAGTAGCTATCGGATAACACTCATGCCGCTGCCGCGCTTCTTCCACTAAGTCAGTGGTAACCGCGGCAAAAGCCCGCACACCTGAAAAAGTTGCTTTTGCTAAATGATCTGTCATAAATCCTCCTATAAAATCTGGTTGGTTCTAGTATAATATGCTTTGCCAAACAATGTAAAGTATCGCAAAAAAGGTCTTTTCGCACAAGTTATACTAAAAAAACTGTCTTGGCATTAATGCCAAGACAGTTTTTATTAAATTTAAGCCTAGTTGTTATCAGCAGCTGCTTCAATAGCTGCACGCCGATCTTGCGATGCTAAAGCTACAATAATCCCGACTACGCTAACTACAGCTACTATCGCAAAAGAAACATAATATGTTCCTGTAGTTTTCAAGGCAAAAGACCCCAGCATGACTCCAAAGGCACCAATAAAATTACTGATACTCGTCCATGTTGCCGATACTTTTCCAATTACATCCGGCGAAAAACTCTTAATCGCAAAATACTGATTGCCAACTGCAGTAAACGGGCTTACAAATCCAACGCCTAATAGCCAAATGGTTAGAAGCGTCGTGTTGCTGTAGATTTGATGAAACATTATTCCATTGCAAAAAATTATATTGCAAATAAACCCTACAACAATAAGAATTCCCGATTTTCCCCTAAATACTTTATCAATAACAATTCCACTAATAAAGATACCGACAAGTGTACCAATCCAAGTGCCTGACGAAAGTTGACCTGCTACTTCCGGACCAAAACCAACACCAACCGGTGGTTGAACCGCCAAATATCCCGGGCTAAGATCACTAAAGGCATTATTAACCCAATTACTGAGTGCCATAACTGCCAACCCAACCCAGAAAGCTGGATTAGATTTAACAATATGCCAAAAATTAGTGTCAGCGGCTGGTTCATCCTTAGCCACCGGCGAACTATTAGGCAACTCATATCTATTAGCTAAAATACCAACTACCAATATATACACAAAGCCAACTAGTAAAATTCCTGACATCCAGGCCAATCCGCCTTGCCAACTTCCAGCCATTTGAGCAAATTTAGGTCCAAGAATAAACCCAAGTACGGCTCCTAACATTGTCAACGAATTTACGCCCAAGGCAGTACCACGTTCATTTTCCGGAAACCAAATAGAAACTACTGGATTAATAGCAATCATCCCAACTGCTCCGCCTAAAGCTATCAGTATGCGGATTAATACCACACCCTCATAACTATGGCCTAACAAAGGATACGCCGTATTGGCAACAAGCAGTAAGGCCATACTTCCGATCATTATCTTAAATATACCTAACTTATCGAGAAGATATCCGGCAATAATGACTCCAATCGCACTAGAAAATATATTAAGGCCCATTATTCCGAATGAAGCTGTTCCTATATCAACACCCAAATCTTGTGCAATTACACCCATCAACGGTGCAACAGCCAACCCGGTCATCATTGCAAAAAACATCATTAAAACGGCACTTACTAATACAAACCATCTGAAAGTTGGATACTTAGGAGAGTTGTTAACACTAGCTTCCATACTCATCTTTTACGTCCTTTCATTACTATTAAACCGCAGTTTTATCAAACTAAGCGATTTTTTACCGTCAAATGCTGCGAGATGAGCATATTAATTTTTTTGCCCATACATAGCTTCTTTTTAAAGTAAATACAGCCAAAAGCTCTTCTGCCGTTGGCTGTATTTACCTCATGGCATCATCTAGTAGAAATATAACCTCTGTATTTGGTTAATGATCAATAAGCTTTTGGGCAACAGATTTTAGCTAACCAAGCCAGACTTATTTTGGTTGTTGGATAAGTTCAATCAGATTGCCAGTATTGTCACGAATAAATGCTACTAAGTCACCAGCCATCGGGAAGATATCCGCCGCGATGTCTACGTCTTTAGACTTCAAGTCAGCCATCAGGGTACGAAGGTCTTTGACCGAATAAGCTACATGTTTTGTACCATGGGTACGAATATCGAGATTAGGAGTACGACGATCTTCCGGCAGTGCGGCTGCGCCTTCCACCCCAAATAATTCAATACTGAAGTCACCCAGCTCCATAAAAGCTATTCTTGCCGGCAATTGGGGAACAAAATCATCTGATACTAATCTGAACCCAAACATTTTCTGATACCAAGCAATCGAAGCGTCAACGTCAGCTACGCTGATCCCCTGATGCAACGGTTTTATAACTGGTTCGGCCCCTTTACAACATTGAGACATTAAAATCTCCTCCATTTTTATAAAATTTATTTTTTAGATATTACCATTTGGCATAAGAAGAACCCTGGCAACTTCAAGCTTGCCTGTTGCAAGTTCTTCCAGCTTATTGATTGCATCATCAAGCGGCGCTTTGAGCAGCGAATAAGCGGCAGTGTCTAGTTTGCCACTCTTGATAAGATTAAACAACATGGTAATTTCTTCCTTAGTGTATGTAAAGCTAAATTTCAAATCATACTGATGATGGCCAAGGGCCGCCGTGACTAGCTGATAAGGACGACCGTCGTTACCAATAAGCATAATTTGCCCGCTTGGCATACAAAGATTTATGCAAGTATCGATAGAAGACGGATGGCCTGCTGCTTCAAAGCAAACCTGAGCACCATTGGCTTGAGCCAGAATTTCTTTGGCTTTCACAACGTCATACGCATTAGCCGGGTCAAATGCGTAATCCGCACCTAATTCTTTAGCGATCTTACGTTTTGATTCCAAAGGGTCAAATACAATCAAATTATTCGGGCCAGCCAGTTTTGCCACTTGGATAACGGAAAAACCGATCGAGCCGCAACCTGATACTACAATGTTATCGCCAACTCTCATGTCAGACCGGCGAACGGCGTGGAACCCAACCCCAAGAACGTCAAACAGAACAGCTTGTTCGAAGGTTACACCTTCAGGAATTTTAAAAAGTTCATTTTGTGGATAATGAGAAAGAACATATTCCGCATAGGCCCCTTGAGTGTTTGGACCAATACCCAGCGTATTGGGGAAACCGTTTGTACAGGTATTGGGATTACCTGTATTACACGAGTAACACGCTCCGCAGTCTCCCGGCGGTCCAACCGCAACTCGGTCACCAACTTTAACGCAGGTAACGCCTTCGCCAACTTCTTCAACATAACCTACTGCTTCGTGACCAAGAACAAGTTCCCAGTTAAAAATACCTTGCATTGAGTACGCATGGACATCAGTACCACAGATACCACAGTAGGCAATTTTAACCACTACCTGTCCTGGAGCCGCCTTTGGTTTTGGAATATCTAACAATTCCAAGTTACGCGGACCATGATAATGTACTGCCTTCATAAAAATCTCCTTTCTCCAGCAATAGCAATTTCACTTTTAATTTTTCTCAATAACACTCCACCTACTATAATATACATTTTATCACATTATTTTGGAAATACTATTTTGTTCTAACATTTATAATAAATTGTCACAAATTCAATTTATTATGACTTTATAAAATATTTAGCAATTTTGGACTATTTTACTATCTTCTAATTTCAGAAATAATTTAATTGTAAGAATCTATTTGTCATACTATAATGATTCTGATAGTTTAATTTCGAAGGAGAAACCATGGATATACGGCAATTAATCAACTTTATTTCTGTTGCTGAACATTTAAATTTTTCTGCTGCGGCTAAAGATTTGCACATTAGCCAACCAGCACTCAGCAAACAAATCACTGATTTAGAGGCTCAAACGGGTCTTCACTTATTTATTCGCAATACGCGCAGTGTTGAATTAACCGCCGCCGGAGCTGCCCTTTTTGAAAAAGCACTATCAATTGTTGCTAGATCAGAAACAGCTATAAAGAAAGCCCGTCTGGCCGCCCAAGGCAGCGTCGGACGCCTGCATATTGGTTATCTAGGTTCAATCGATACTTACCTTCCTAATTTTATTAGAAAGTTTCGGGCTTCCTTTCCTAATTGTGAGATAAGTTTTTCGCAATTTAACTGGGGAGCGCTCAACCAGGCGTTGGAAGACGGCGTGTTAGATATTGCCTTTACCCCGTCCTACGGACTGGATTTTTTGTCTGGAATAAGTTGGAAATCGGTCTGTCAACCTTATTCTATTTGTGCCGTTGTACCGCAAGAACACCCGTTGGCCCAAAAGCCTTCCGTTGCTCTTGCGGCACTTAAACAGCATCCTTTTCTCACCCTTTCCCGCCAAGAAAGTCCTTTGTCTTATAATCATATGCGCCAGCTCTGCCTTTCCAGCGGCTTTACCCCTAATATTGTTGGCACTGCCCCTATTATTGAATCATTGCTGTTAATGGTAGCTGCGGGAATGGGCATTACTCTTCACTCCAGGCTCGTCCAATGCTACGGTGTCGGCAATCTCCACTACCTTGATCTTGAGGATTGTAGTTTTAGCTTTACTATCGCCGCTGCTTGGAAAGCGGCCAATTCTAACCCCTTAATTTCTTCCTTTATTAAGACAATTTCCGACGAAATACAGTAAAAGATTGAATTTAATCAAGGCTTACATTTTAGGGTTATTTATAACATTTACTGATATCACTTATGTTTTTGTACTAAGTATTAATATCCGCTAATCGCGATTGCAAAGGAGACATTATGAATAGCAAGCAATTGCAATACTTTATTTCTGCTGCTGAATATTCGAATTTTTCTGTGGCTGCAAAAAATCTTAATATTACCCAGCCCGCACTCAGCCGGCAAATTGCTGATTTGGAAACTCAAATCGGACTAAAATTATTTGATCGTAATACTCGCTGGGTCAGATTAACCGCCGCGGGAGCTGAGTTTTTAAAAGAAGCTATTGCTTTGGTCAATGAAATTGAAGGTGCGATTAATCAGGCCCGTTTAGCCAACAGTGGCCATTTTACCAGTTTATCAATTGGTTTTTTAGGTCCGTTAGAACGTGAGGATTTGCCTAAACTAGTTAACAGCTTTCACCACCAATATCCCCACGCCGCGCTCTCCTTTAGCAAGCTGAGCTGGGGCTCTTTGACCGAGGCTCTGGAAGCGGGAAAAGTGGATATAGCTTTTACCATGACTCAAGGTCTGCATGATATACCCGGTATTTCTTTTCAGCTAAGTCCTAATTTTTATCCGTTATCAGTCTTATTACCTGATGACCATCCTTTAGCTAATGAAACTAAGCTTAAAATGTCAGCTCTTGCTAAGGAACCGTTCATTATCTTGTCACGTTCAGAGTGCCCGCAAGCCTATGACCATATGCGTCACTTATGCATTTCTAACGGCTTTTATCCCAATATAATCGCCACCGTCCCAATTTTGGAGACGCTCTTATTGATGGTAGCAACCGGGATGGGAGTTGCAATTCAGACCAAGCATGTTAAAGCTTATGCCAGTCCTAATCTCCGATTTATTGACCTTGAAGGCTGTTCATTTATCAACGGCTATGCGGTTGCCTGGAAAACTAATAATCCTAATCCTTTAATTCCGCTATTCATGGAATTATTAAAAAAAGAAAAATTTCTTATCTCGTAAAATCAATATAAAAAACGGAGAAGAGCGTGCCGGTAAACCGGCAGGTACTCTTCTCCGTTTTTATATTGATTCTTCAGCAATTACTTCCCCAGTTATAACATCAAAAATTACTACGCGATTATCTTCAAGCAACGCCGCCGTTCCTTTACCATCAGCGCGTTTGGACATGGCACCGGAACCTGGATTCAGCCAAATAACGCCATTTTGCTTTTTTAGAACAGCCACATGGGTATGACCGGTAACAATTAACGTAGCTCGCATCCGATTAGCAGTTTCCCACACCGCCGCTTCGGTCAGTAAGTGTCCATGGTTAACGATTATTCGTTTTTGACCTAGCATTACATAAGCGTAGGGGGCCTGCACCGGTGATTTAAGGACCATCGCATCGACTTCAGCATCGCAATTGCCACAGGCAATCACCAGCGGTACGGAACAATTATTTAATTCTTCCGCCAAGGCCTTCGGGTTATATTCCGGGGGAATGTTATTCCGCGGCCCATGGTACAGTACATCTCCAGCATGAAGAATAAGCTCAGTGTCTTTAAAGTATCTTTCGTAAACATTTCGCCAAGTTTCTACACAGCCGTGAGTATCACTGATAATACCAATTTTCATCAGTTACACTTCCCTAAGATTTGCAATGTTTTAAAGCGTTTTTAGCAAATTAGCCATTTCAATAGCCGAAACTGCGGAGTCAAAACCTTTATTGCCACCCTTTGTTCCTGCCCGCTCCACCGCTTGTTCAATATTTTCGGTGGTTAGTACTCCAAAGATAACTGGCTTACCACTAGCTAATGATACCTGGGCTACCCCTTTAGATACTTCGGCACAGACATAATCAAAATGCGGCGTACTACCTCGAATTACTGCGCCTAGGCAGATTACGGCATCATATTTATTGCTTGCTGCCATCTTCTGCGCCACCAGCGGAATTTCATAAGCCCCAGGAACCCAGGCTACTTCAATGTCTTCGTCAGCTGCGCCATGACGTTTAAGTGCGTCTTGCGCCCCACCCAACAATTTAGTGGTGATAAATTCATTAAATCTAGCCACGATTATCCCAAATTTTAAACCTTCAGCTATAAGTTTTCCTTCATATGTTTTCATGTTTTATTACCTCCTCTATTATTTTAAAAGATGACCTAACTTTGATTTTTTTACCGAAAGATAGCGTTGATTAAACCGGTTTGGTTTTATTTCCAGCGCTACACGTTCAGTAATTTTTAAGCCATAACCTTCCAGGCCAACTCGTTTTTTGGGGTTGTTCGTCAATAGTCGAATACTTGACAAGCCAAGGTCGGCTAATATTTGTGCACCGATGCCATAATCACGAAGGTCTGGAGCAAAGCCTAATATTTCATTGGCTTCTACAGTGTCTTTTCCTTGATCTTGCAAGGCATACGCTCTGATTTTGTTTGCCAGTCCAATACCCCGGCCTTCCTGCCTCATGTATAGTAGAACCCCTTCACCTTCTTCATCAATGCGCTGCAGGGCTCTTTCCAGTTGTTCGCCACAATCGCAGCGAAGCGATCCCAGGACATCACCGGTAAGACACTCGGAATGAACTCGGACAAGGACATTCTCTTTGCCACGGACATCCCCTTTAACTAACGCCACATGGCATTGATTGTCTAGATCGCTTTCATAAGCAAATAGCCGGAACTCGCCAAACTTGGTCGGCAATTTTGTTTCAGCCGCCCGGACAACGGAATGTTCCGTGCGTTTGCGGTATTTAATTAAGTCGGCAACAGAAATAATTTTCAGGCCATGTTTAGCCGCAAATTCGATAAGTTGCGGTAAGCGAGCCATAGTTCCATCGTCATTCATAATTTCACAGATTACTCCAGCTGAATACAGGCCCGCTAAGGTAGCTAAATCAACCGCGGCTTCGGTATGTCCGGCCCGCCTGAGCACCCCGCCCTCACGGCAACGCAACGGAAAGATATGACCAGGCCGATGAATATCCTGAGGTTTAGTATCCGCAGCAAGCACCGTCGAAATGGTAATGGCCCGTTCATGGGCCGAAATGCCGGTGGTAACTTTGCCAGCATCAATAGAAACCGTGAATGCAGTCCCCATTGTGTCAGTGTTGCTGGCAACCATTTGCCCGATACCAAGTTCATCCAAGCGACTGCCGATAACCGGCATGCAAATAAGCCCCCGCCCATAGGTCGCCATAAAATTAATGGCTTCCGGCGTAACCTTCTCTGCTGCCATAAGTAAATCGCCCTCGTTCTCCCGGTCTTCATCGTCAACAACAATAATAATTTTGCCGGCTTTAATGTCTTCGATGGCTTCTTCAATAGTGTTAAGTTTCACAGAAATTCCCCCTTATAGATTGAATCCATTTTCTAGTAAAAATTCTGCCGTCAATGTTGATTTAGTATGTTTAGGCTCAGCCGGACCAAGCCGCATAAATTTTTCAATGTATTTACCAATCACATCGGTTTCCAAATTTACTGTTGCCTGTACTCCTTTAATGCCTAAAGTAGTTGCGGCCGCGGTATGCGGTATAAGCGAAACCGTAAACCAGTTATCACTTGTCTCCACTACGGTTAAGCTTATTCCGTCAATGGCTATTGAACCCTTTTTTACTATGTAGCGCATAATTTCAGGGTCAGCCGCTATTTTTATAATAACTGCAATATCGTTTTGTTGTTTGGCCAATATTGTGCCCACTCCGTCAATATGCCCACTGACGATATGCCCGCCAAACCGGTCACCGACCGCAAGGGTCCGTTCCAGGTTTACCTGGTCACCGGGTTTTAGTACCGCTAAGGCGGTACGGTTAACTGTTTCCGGCATTACATCCGCGGTAAACCAGGTATCGTTGTAGTCCACAACGGTAAGACAGGTACCATTGACGGCAATGCTGTCACCCAATTTTACATCTTCAAGCACTTTTTTGGCGCTAATCGATATTTTAACTGATTTATCACCTTTGGCAAGATGTTTAACTCTACCCAATTCTTCCACAAGTCCGGTAAACATGGCGTACCTCCCGTGCTTCCAGGTAAGCGGTTATTAGTACATCCTCGCCGCTCAAGCTGATGGTTATTTCTTCCAAGTTAATTGTTTCCGCCATCGTTTCAGCGCCAATTCCTCCAACCGGACCCGGTGCGGTTTTGCCGCCGATGATTTTGGGGGCAACAAATGCATAAACTTTGTCAACGATATTTGCCGCCAGCGCCGCGGCATTTATTGCTGCGCCGCCTTCGATAAGTACACTGGTAATTTCTCGTTTGCCAAGCAGGCTAAATAGTTCCCTCAGGTCAACGCCGGTACTGCCGCGGGATACTACCAGGACTTGTACCCCTTTTGCCCGGAGCGCCGCAATATTTTCCGCCGGGGCATCACTAGTTACGGCAATGATGGTTGGCGCCAAGCCGTCATTGACAACTTTTGCGGTAAGCGGGGTTCGCGCCAAGCTGTCAACAATAATCCGCTGCGGATTTTTCCCACCATTAGGAAGTCTGGTGGTAAGTTCGGGATTATCGGCCAAGACTGTACCGATACCCACTAAAATAGCGTCACAGGTATCCCTCAAAGTATGGACACTATTCCGGGATGTTTCCCCGGTTATCCATTTAGAATGCCCCGTTCGGGTAGCGATTTTTCCATCTAAAGTCATGGCAGTTTTCATCAGGCCGAACGGCATGCCTGTAGCTATCCATTTAATAAATACTTCATTAAGTTTCGCAGCTTCAGCGGCCATCACTCCTTCTACGACTTCAATACCAGCAGTACGCATAAGTTCTATGCCACGGCCCTTAACTTTGGGGTTAGGGTCAGTCATCGCTACCACGGCCCGAGTTATCCCTGCTTCAATTACGGCCTTGGCGCAAGGTCCGGTACGGCCATAGTGTGAACAAGGTTCCAAGGTTACATATAGTGTTGCCCCCCGGGCTTGGCTTCCGGCAACCGCTAACGCATTAATTTCTGCATGCGGAGTACCAGCCCGCGCATGATAGCCTTGGCCGACTACTTGACCGTTTTTTACCATCACTGCTCCCACCAAGGGATTTGGACTTGTCCGTCCAGCCGCCTGGCTGGCCAGTTCAATAGCCTGACGCATATACTGATAGTCTTCTTGCATAATACACCTCGATAAAATAATAAGGCTATTCAAAAAGCATACGCTTTTTAAATAGCCTCTCGGACAATCAAAACAAAGTGCATTGTCAAATATAACTGTTGCACTAGCCTTTTCCCATCCAGACTATACTGTCGGCACCGGAATTACACCGGATCAGCCATACGGCTCGCGGGCTCTACCGCCGGTCAGGAATCGAAAGATTAATCTTTCTCACCTTGCCCCAAAGGCTCATATTAACTTTATTGTTATCTTAGCACTTTTAAAATATTTGGTCAAGCCCCACGTAATATTGAAACAGCCTTAGTAAGATCATTGGCTCCATATATCGCCGATCCTGCAACTAGTACATTGGCCCCGGCAGCAATCACTTTCCGGGCAGTATCAGCATTAATTCCGCCATCAACTTCAATATCCACCGTCAAGTTACGCGCCGTAATCATTTCTTTTAACCGCTTAATCTTATCCAGCGCCGAACCGATAAATTTTTGTCCGCCAAATCCCGGATTAACGGACATAATCAGTACCATATCTACTTCATCCAGCACTTCTTCTACCATTGACAGCGGCGTAGAAGGGTTCAGCGAAACTCCGGTTTTAACGTCTTGCTCTTTTATTGTTTGCAACAACCGGTGCAGATGAGGGGCTGTCTCAGCGTGTATCGTAATAATATCGGCTCCAGCTTCAATAAATGAGTTAAGCATTTGCTGGGGATTATTAATCATTAAATGAACATCAAACGGCAGCTTGGTGACCGAGCGGACCGCCTTTACAACCGGCGGACCAAAGGTCAAATTGGGCACAAAGTGACCATCCATGACATCAATATGAATTAGATCAGCCCCAGCCGCTTCTACGCGTTTTATTTCTGAGGCCAAGCAGCCAAAGTCAGCCGACAATATGGAAGGTGCAATTTTTATCATAGCTACAACCCTTTCTTATTTTCCCTAACCTCATTTAAAATTTCCAGGTAGGAGTTATATCGTTCCTTAGCAATTTTCCCTTCTTCTACGGCGTGTTTAACCGCACATTTAGGTTCTTTATCATGTACGCAGGTGTTAAATTTGCATTTTGTTATATATTCCGCAATTTCCGGAAAATAGCTTCCAAGATCAACCGGTGGAATGTCGGTAAATTCGGTAAAACTAAAGCCGGGTGTATCGACTACAAACCCCCCGCTGGATAGCGGCAATAGTTCAGCATAACGGGTGGTGTGCTTACCCCGTCCGATTTTTTTGCTGACTTCTCCGGTTACCAGTTGCAAACCAGGTTCAACTGCATTTAGCATGCTTGATTTGCCAGCCCCGGACGGCCCGGCAAATACAGTAATATGATCATAAAGATGCCGCCGGAGATCTTCTAGGCCAACACCAGTCTTGCTTGATGATAAGATCACCGTATAGCCGATATGTTGGTACAAATCTACAATCGGCGTTAACATGGCGGTATCCGCTAAGTCAATTTTATTTAAACAAATTGTTGCCGTTAAGCCGGATGATTCAGCCAATACTAAAAATTTATCGACCAGCGAAATATTTATATCGGGATTTACGACTGCAAACATAAGCATAACCTGATCGACATTTGCCGCCATCGGGCGTTTTAACAGACTATGGCGTGGTAAAATCTCTTCAACCACGCCTTTGCCTTCGCCAAGCATCCCAATTTTAACTTTGTCACCAACTAACAGGGAAAATCGTTCTTTTTTGAATCTTCCTCTGAGGGTACACATAGCAACTTTGTCGCCAGTCTGTACATAGTAATACCCACTATAGGCCTTTACAACAACTCCTTGTTGCACATTGCTGCCTCCTGTTACAATAACTGTTCTTGTAATAACGTCCCATTTATATATACTTGAACTCGTACCTGGCCAACCCCTTCGACCGACTGTTCAATACGATCACCAGCTTTGTGGACATTTTCATAGGCTACTCGCCGTCCATTAGTATCAGTAACAACTACTTGCACCGTCTGACGGGCAGCACCTTCCGGTACAGTAATCTGCACTACTGCTCGTTTTGTCATACCGGAAGCGCTTTTCGCCACTGTAAGTTCAATGGTCGATCCTTCAAGAACTTCACTTCCGGCCGCCGGATTTTGTCCGACGATGGTACCTGCTGGATACTGAGTACTGGGAACTTCAGTAACTGAACCTTGTTTAATTTTTAAACTGTCTAATTGAGTGGCCACGGTTGGCAATGGTGTACCCCGGAAATCAGGTAATACGACTTTACGCGGCCCAGCCCCTTTGCTTATTACCAGGTCAACCGTTGTCCCCTTATTAATCTGCGCCGGCGCTCTAGGATTTTGTCCTATTACAGTATCCGCCGGAGCATCGGCTGAAAATTGTTCATCAATCCGTCCTATTTCTAACCCGGCATTTTTTATTTGTAATTCTGCATCACGTCGGCTTAACCCCTTTAACTCCGGCACAACCGTAATTTCTGCACCCTTGCTGACAGTAATTGTTACCATACGCTGTTCCTTAACCGTATTACCGGCTTCCGGATTCTGCTTAATAACAATCCCATTAGGTACTTTTTCACTATATTCGTAGGCCACCGCTACCCGGAGATTTTCGGTAGTTAAAGCCGTCCTAGCCGCTTCCATCGGTTTACCGATTACATTCGGCACAACGACTTCATTCAAGCTCCAAAATTTACCGAAAGAAAGAAATGCACCAAAAGCAAATCCTAAGATTAACAGTCCCACAACTGCCCACAGCCATTTACGCCGCCACAACGGCACTGGTGGCTTTCCGGTTCCAGATTTTTGCTCATATTCGGCATTTGGCACTCTTGGTAGTACCTGGGTGGGAAAATCTTCTTTTGAAAGCCGCCGGGTATGATCATCGCGGAGGTAGTTCTGCGACATTTTTAGATCAGCGATCATTTCACTAATATCTTCAAACCGCTGTTCAGGGGCTTTTGCCATTGCTTTAAGCACTATAGCCTCCAACAGGGGCGGAACAGCCGGGTTAAGGCTACTCGGCATTGGCGGTTGTTCCTGAAGATGTTTAAGCGCAATGCTAATCGGCGTTTCACCATTAAACGGCACTTGTCCGGTCAGCATTTCAAATAATACTACTCCCAGTGAATAAATATCAGACTTGGCACTTACCGCCGACCCTTTGGCCTGTTCCGGCGAGAAATAATGAACCGAGCCAATAATCGTACTTGTTTGGGTCATGGTTGCCTGAGTAACTGCTCTGGCAATACCAAAATCTGTTACTTTCATCCGCCCAGCCCGGGTGGTCAAAATATTGTGCGATTTTATATCACAATGCACCAAATTGTTTTGATGAGCATGTTCTAATGCTTCCGCAATTTCTAAAGCGAATCTAACCGCCATTTCTACCGGCAATGGGCCGTCCCTATCGATCCTCTCTTTTAGGGTTTCACCTGAAATATACTCCATTATGATGTAATCTGCATCGCCATCACGCCCAACGTCATAAATGTTTACAATGTTGGGATGTGAAAGTCGTGCAGCGGCCTGAGCTTCGCGCCGAAAACGGGCAACAAAGTCTGCATCATCTGTAAATTGTGATCTAAGAACCTTAACGGCAACCGAGCGATCCAACAAAGTATCATGAGCCCGGTAGACATCAGCCATACCGCCGCCGCCGATTCGCTCTAAAATTGTATATCGATTATCCAGTGTACGATTTATCATACCTTCCCCCCCTTAACGTAATGCTCCCGCAAATATCTGACCAGCAACAGGGGCCGCTTCTTCGCCGCCTGCTCCCGCATTTTCAATAATAACCGCGACGACTATCTGGGCATCGTCAGCCGGAGCAAATCCAATGAACCACGCATGCGGTTCTCCATGTGGATTCTCCGCTGTTCCGGTTTTACCCGCTACTTTTATTCCCCTAATACCGGCGGCTGAGCCTGTCCCTTCGGCTACTACAGCTACCATCATTTGCCTCACTAGCTTAGCTAACGCCGGGCTTGTCGGGGTCAGAAACTCTTGCCCGGAAAATTCTTCGATTATGGTGCCATCAGGAGCCGTAACTTTACTCACTACATACGGCTTCATTATCGAACCATTATTGGCAAAGGCCGCGGCCAGCATCGCCATGCGAAGCGGCGTAACCAATAAACCACCCTGACCAATACCGGTTTGAGCCAGTTCCCCATCGCTCAAGTGTTTGAAATCTGGTAATTCTACCGGCACTTCCTCTAATTCCATATTGACCGGGCGGTTAAATCCGTAGCGTGAAAAGGAGTCCGCCAGGCGTTTTGAGCCTAAATCTACGGTTAATTTACCAAATGTAATATTGCAAGATACCGCCAACGCTTCTTCCAGGTTGATTTTTCCGTGGGCGTGTCGATGTTCTTCGGTTAATTCGTAGTCATTACCAATCTTCCAAGCACCTTCACAGGTAAACGTTTGTTTCATATCAGTTATTTTTTCTGCCAAGGCCGATTCAGCAATCATAACTTTTAGGGTTGATCCCGGTGGATATAGGCCTTGTACGCCACGGTTAAGCAACTTACTTTCCGGGGATGAGGATATTTGTTCCCAATCCCGCTCCAGGTTTTCTGGATTAAAGCCGGGTTTACTGACCATGGCCAACACGGCACCAGTTTTAGGGTTAAGCGCAACAATTGCACCCCGCCGGTTTCCCAAAGCCCGATAAGCAATTTCTTCCAAAGTCGCATCTATAGTTAGGGTAACGTTATTGCCCGTTTTTGGCTGCCATAGGTTACCAATCGGTCCCAAATACCGTCCCCAATTTTTCATTCCGGCTAAATCACCATTACAACTACTCTCGATACCGGTAATACCATATTTTGTACTGCTATAGCCAATAACATGGGCTAACATCGCTCCGTACGGATAGTGCCGCTCGTACTTACCATCACTATCGCGCTCTGAAAATGCCAACACCTGGCCATTTCGATCAAAAATTTTCCCGCGTTCTATTCTAGCGGCCACTTGAATTGCTCGTTTGTTTAGTGAATTAGTTGCCAACGCCTGGCTTTTTACTACTTGAATATAGGAAAGGTAGCAAAAAACTAAAACTAAAATACCAATGGTAAACACTGCAGTTTTGCGAACATTAGCCTTTAATTCATCAAGCATCACTGCCACCTGCTTCCGATACGGCAAATACCAGGCCAAGTAAAATAAACGTAGCCACCATTGAACTGCCACCATAGCTTATCAGCGGCAAAGCAACACCGGTAAGCGGCATAAATTTAGTAACCCCACCGACAATAACTACCGTTTGCAAGGCTAGTAAAATTGCCAAACCACCAGCCAGCAGGATATTAAACGCAGTTTTAGCTGCCAAGGCCACTTTAAAGACCCGATAAACCAAAATCATATATAGTAACAGCACCGCCCCTGACCCTAATAGTCCGAGTTCTTCACCAATCGCAGAGAAGATGAAATCGGTGTGAACTTCAGGAATCAAATTAGGAAAACCATAGCCTAAGCCGCTTCCCATAACCCCGCCTGACCCCAGGGCAAATAGTGACTGCACGATTTGAAAGGAAGCACCGCTAGGATCGGCCCAAGGATTCAGCCAGCTGTCAATTCTTGCTCGTACATGATGATAAAGGACATACACTGCCACTGAGCCTAGTAGAAAGAGTCCGCCGCCCCAAATTAGGTAGCTATAGCGACCACTGGCAAGATAAATCATCAAAAGTGCGGTTCCGAAAAAAAGCAGCGCCGCCCCAAGGTCATGTTCCAGAACCAATATAATCATCGCGATTCCCCAGATAGCCAAAAGTGGCGCCATAACCCTTTTGTGAGGCACAACCAGCGGCCCGATCTTTTTGGTATCATGCGCCAACAGTTCGCGCCGTTCACTTAGGTAGGCCGCAAAAAACATGACAATAAACAATTTAGCAAATTCAGCGGGTTGAAGATGAATCGGCCCGATAATCAACCAGTTTTTATTGCCGCCGATTTCAACGCCAAAGATTTCCGCCGACAGCAGTAGAATAATTCCGATGGCTCCCCAAATGTATTTGTAATCAGCCCATAACTCAACCCGTCGTCCAGCAACCGCGGCAAGAATAAAGGCTACCAAGCCAAAGGCTACCCATAAGGCCTGCATCAAAAACAGTTCCGGTTTAAGCCGAAAAACAACAACCAGACCGATAGACGTCAACACTGCTGCCACTGGTAAAATAAGTTTATCTCCGCTGCGGCCAACCCACCGCAAGATATAATGCACTACAATATAGCTTACTGCCAAGGCCAGGGCTATCGCAAACACCATACTATCCAAACTGCCTGCCGCAAGGCTTACCGTTCCAAGGCCGGCCAGCAGAATCAGGCCCGCCAGCACCAAAAGTTTTAGCTCATCATAGGTTTTAAGCATGTTATCCATCTGCGCTTTGTACAAGCATTGCGGTTATATTATCAGCACCGCCAGCTAAATTAGCTCTTTTTATCAGAACTTCAACAATTCTATTAGCATCTTCCCCGTTGTCCCTTACTATATCCAAAATTTCCTTTTCTCTCAACATATTAGTCAGCCCATCAGTACATAAAAGAAGTTGATCGCCCTCCAGCCAGTCAAGCATTCCACTGGCGACCATAATGGTCTCGCCTGCGCCTACCGCTCGGGTTAGAATATTGCGCTGCGGATGACTCAAGGCTTCTTCGGCCGTAATACTGCCGTTTCTCACTAATTCGCCGACCAGCGAGTGGTCTGGGGTTATTTGGGTCATATCATCGTCTCGGATAAGGTATATTCGGCTATCACCAATATGACACCAATACATTTTTTTACCATCTACATAGGTGGCTGTGACTGTTGTCCCCATACCCGAGTACTGACTATTTTCTTTTGATAGACGATATACCTCAGAATTAGCCTCACCGACAGCCTGTTCAAGCATTGCTGCCGGGCTGTCAAACTGCCTGTGCTGCTCCACATATTTCTTAATAATTCCGATGGCAATGTTGCTGGCAACTTCTCCGGCTACATGCCCTCCCATACCATCAGCAACAACAAATAACGGCGGCAAACACAAGAAACTATCTTCATTGATTTCCCTGACTCTGCCTGTATCCGATTTCGCATATCCCCGCAATATCCTCACCTCTCAAACCTAAAACTAACTGAACCAATCCGAACAACATCCCCAGGTTTCAGCACTACATCGTCTTTAACTCGAATATCATTAATAAAAGTGCCATTAGTACTTTGTAAGTCAGTAACCCAAAATTCATGCTTATATTTAGTGATACAGGCATGTTCGTGGGAAATAAAGTTTTCATCTACGACGATGGTGTTATTTGCGCCTCTGCCAATAGAGGCTGTATCGCCCAGTATAAATACCGGCTGACTGAGTTTTACCTTACCTGTGGTTAGCACAACCAATTTAGCTTGTTCTTGATTTACCGCTTCTGCCCCTACCGAACTGTATTCGGCGGGTTTCCCTGAAGCAACATAAAATTCCCGATAAATTATTTTTAATAATCGAAACAAGAAGTAATAAATCAAAACTAATAATCCATAATGTAGAATAATGCCAATAATCTTAAAGACCAACATCTTTGCGGGCATTACTTCACCTCGTATAAAATAACTGTATTACCTAATTTAATCCGGTCACCGGATTTCAAAACCTTACGTGTTATCCGGCAATTATTAACGTATGTACCATTAAGGCTTTTAGCATCATAAATAGTATGAGCGCCCTCTTCGTAGGTTACATAGGTATGGAGCCGAGACGTATTCATGTCGTTAAGTGGCATTTCGTTACTTTCTCGCCGTCCAATATTAATACGCTCTATTCCAAAATCAAGACTTAGTCCGTTATCCAGCCCATCTACCACTGTCAGGCGCCCCTCAATATCTATACTCGGTCTTACCGGCATTGCTACTTTTGAAAACACCTGAGTATTGGATGAAGCTTGCGGCTCTTCTTCCGGTATTGGCTCAGTATAGCGGCTCTCCACCCGAAATTTGCCCCGTTTCACCGCTTCATCGACAAAAATATCTACTATTGGCTTACCAACAATGGTATATCCCTTACGGGTAGCTTCTTGAGCAACAAAGCCAGCAATTTCATCACGGATCGCCTGGCCATACGGATTAAATTTTTCATAGTCTTCATTATTCAAAAAAACACAAAATTGGTTTGGCACATAAACTTTCGCAATGCCAACCGTCTTGTCATTTTCCATTTCACGCGACAATTTTTTTGCTATCTCTACCGGCTGGAGACCACCGGCAAACCGCGCGTTAAAAAAGCCATCTACATACTTTTCAAACAGGTCTTCAACCGTACGCACAAACCTCATCACTAAACTCCCATCATGTCATATTTACCATTATACGTCATCTAAGCATGCTAGTCAAAATTAGGTAATTCACTATGAAGTTATTTCCACTTATATTGAAATAATTACAACTGTACCGATTTCTATTAACAACAAATCATAAATTTCCAGCAATATTAAGCAGGGTAATTATTCAAATATAAGTTTCGCTAGCAGGGCGATCTCGACTCACAAGAATACGTGTATTCAACCGTCACGAACAGGCTAATATATTGACAATCTTACCTCAATCAGGTATTGTAATATGCAATAAAGTTAGTTCTTTCATTTTTAAATAAAACATTATTGTACATATGGAGGTAATCTATGGGCACTACATTAGCCGCAAAAATTATTACCGAGCATTTAGTAACCGGCACAGTTCGCGCCGGTGAAGAGATCGCTATTCGCATCGATCAAACTTTGACGCAAGACTCCACCGGAACCATGGCCTATCTTCAGTTAGAAGCCATGGATATCCCTCAGGTTAAAACAAAACTTTCAGTAGCCTATGTCGATCATAATACTTTGCAAACCGGGTTTGAAAATGCTGATGACCATCGGTATATCGAAACCGTAGCCGCCAAGCATGGCATTGTTTTTTCTAAACCAGGCAATGGTATTTGTCACCAGGTCAATTTGGAACGTTTCAGCCGTCCCGGTTGGACCCTTATTGGTTCGGACAGCCACACTCCTACTGCCGGGGGCATGGGCATGCTGGCAATTGGCGCCGGCGGCCTTGATGTTGCTGTTGCAATGGCAGGCGGTCCTTATCATCTTAATATGCCTAAGATTTGCCTGGTTGAGCTTAAGGGCAAACTACCTGCTTGGAGCACTGGTAAGGATGTCATTCTTAAGTTACTGCAAATGTTAACTGTTAAAGGCGGCGTAGGCCGGATCTTTGAATACGGCGGTGAAGGCGTAAAAAATCTATCAGTGCCTGAACGGGCAACCATCACCAATATGGGGGCCGAACTAGGCGCAACTACTTCTATTTTCCCTAGTGATGAAATAACCCGGGATTTTCTAAAAGATCAAGGCCGTGAAAGTGAATGGCTGCCCCTCGCCGCTGATGCGGATGCCGAGTATGATGAGGTAGTAACTATTAATCTTAATGAGCTTGAACCGCTTATTGCCAAACCTCATAGTCCTGATAATGTCTCGACAGTAAGAGAAATTGCCGGAGAAAAACTTGACCAAGTAGCTATCGGCAGTTGCACTAATTCTTCATATCTTGACCTTCTTAAAGTAGCCAAAATACTTGACGGCAAACAAGTGCATCCTGATGTATCGCTGGTCATCGCCCCTGGTTCGAAACAAGTCTTGGGCATGCTGGCTGACGAAGGTGCTCTTGGTTCACTTATCCGTGCCGGAGCCCGCGTCCTTGAATGTGCCTGCGGCCCATGTATCGGTATGGGACAATCGCCAAAAACCAATGGCGTATCCTTGCGTACGTTTAACCGTAATTTCCCCGGCCGCAGCGGTACACCTAGTGCTAAGGTATATCTTGCCAGCCCCGAAGTGGCTGCGATAAGCGCCCTGACCGGTGTAATCACCGATCCTCGCACTTATGGTCAGCCACCGGTTGTTAAGGCTTCAAGCACGGCTGATACTAATATTAATAATACGCTTCTAATCGCCCCACCAGCGGCAGGTACTAATGTTGAGGTTGTGCGCGGCCCTAATATCAAGCCATTTCCCCGGGCTACGGCACCAGCAGCCACTATCAGTGCGGAAGTTGTGCTTAAGGTCGGCGACAATATTACAACCGATGATATTATGCCGTCCCACGCTTCATTATTGCCCTATCGTTCTAATATCCCGCACTTGGCCAAATACTCATTTAGTGGCATTGACCCGGAATTCCCGGCTCGCTGCCAAGCTAAATCCGGCGGCTTTATTATTGCCGGAGAAAATTACGGTCAAGGTTCAAGCCGTGAGCATGCCGCGCTAGCTCCTTTATATCTTGGTATTAAAGGAGTTGTTGCTAAGTCTTTTGCCCGGATTCATCGCTCTAATCTTATTAACTTCGGTATTCTGCCGTTGACTTTCTCCAATCCGACGGATTACGAAAAAATAGTCCAAGGTACTGAGCTTACTATTGACGCTATCCAAGACCAAATGGCAGCGGGTTCAACGATTACCGCCAAAACCTCTGCTGGTACTACTATTAGTCTTACTCTCAAAATCAGCACCCGTGAAAAAGAAATTATTCTTGCTGGCGGTCTGCTTAATCTTACTAAAAAGAAAGGCTTGGCTTAAACCAAGTTCTACTTAGAACCATTTACCGATAGGAAGGAGCTAATTTTTGTGACACATACTATTACACTTATCCCCGGAGACGGCACTGGTCCTGAACTTGTTGAGGCTACCCGCCGGGTAATTGACGCCACGGGCGTAAAAATTGACTGGGAACTCCATGACGCCGGTATTGATGTCGTGGAAAAATATGGTACACCATTGCCTGAGCATGTGTTAGAATCTATCCGCCGCAATAGGGTTGCCTTGAAAGGGCCTATCACTACTCCCATCGGCAAAGGCTTTCGCAGTGTAAACGTTGCTCTCCGCCACGCCCTAAACCTGTTTGCCTGTGTTCGTCCTTGTAAAACTTATGCCGGGGTACGGTCACGCTATTCTGATATTGATTTAGTTGTAATCCGTGAAAATAGTGAAGATTTATATGCTGGCGTTGAGTTCGACTTAGGAACTCCTGAGGCTAAAAGTATTATTGGTATGGGCGGCGGCAAAATCCGTGAGGATTCCGCTATTTCCATTAAGCCAATTTCTACAAGCGGCTCAGAACGTATTGTGCGTTATGCTTTTGAGTACGCGGTAAAGAATGGCCGTAAAAAAGTTACCGCCGTAGCTAAGGCTAATATCATGAAGTACACTGACGGTCTTTTTTACCGGGTCGCCCGAGAAATCGCCGCTGAGTATAAAGGTAAAATTGCTTATGATGAAGTACTTGTTGACGCTATGTGCATGCAGCTGGTTCAACGCCCTGAAACCTATGATTGCCTAGTTCTGCCAAATCTTTACGGCGATATTCTTTCCGATCTGTGTGCCGGTCTGGTTGGCGGTCTTGGCGTTGCTCCCGGTGCCAATATCGGTAATGAAGTTGCCGTATTCGAAGCTACCCATGGTTCGGCGCCTAAATACAAAGGACTTAATAAAGTTAATCCTACTGCGGTCCTGCTATCCGGTGTGTTAATGCTTCGCCACATCGGCGAAACTGCTGCCGCAGACCGCTTGGAAAAAGCTGTGGCTACCGTCATTGCTGACGGAAAAGCTGTTACCTATGATATGAAGGCTGACCGAAGCGACCCCACGGCGGTCGGTACAAGCCAAATGGCTGATGCCATCATCGCCAAATTATAATCAAGTTTCCTTGAGCAATGAAGCTCCCAGTCAATATGACTGGGAGCTTTTTGTTTTCTAGCAGAATTTTTATTTTTGAAAGGAGTCCAGTTACGCTATGAACGATAACTTTAGCCCTCTAAGCCAACCACAGCCTGTTTATATTGTTGATACCACGCTCCGCGATGGCGAACAGGCTCCCGGCGTAGTCTTCACTACAAAGGAAAAGATTGCTATTGCCAAGCTACTTGACGAAATTGGTGTGGATCAACTCGAAGCCGGTACTCCCATCATGGGCGGTGCAGAAGCCGAAGCATTAAAACTAATTGTCAAGCTTGGCCTTCGCACCAGTATTATGGCATGGTGCCGAGCAAGTATTAACGAGGTTAAGGTCGGCCTTGCTTGCGGTGTGGATGCACTTGAAATTTCGGCTCCTACTTCTGATATTCATATTGTGCAGAAGCTCAAAACTTCGCGCCAGGCTGTCCTCGAAAATATGGTTGAAGCGGTTAGCTATGCTAAAGCCCAGGGCGTATATGTTTCTGTCGGGGCCGAGGATACAACGCGCAGCGACGAAGCATTTGTTATCGAGTATGCCCTGGCTGCAAAAAAAGCCGGAGCGGATCGGCTGCGCTATTGTGACACCGTCGGCATTATCGATCCCTTAGCTCTTTGTGAACGCATCCGCCGGCTACGAGAAAAAGTCCCCCTGCCGATTGAAATTCATGCTCATAACGACTTTGGCCTTGCTACCGCGAATGCTCTGGCCGCCTGGCAAGCTGGCGCCAGTTTTATTTCGACTACCGTCACGGGCCTTGGCGAACGGTCCGGCAATGCCGCACTTGAGGAAGTGATTATGGCTCTAAAACATATTTTTAAGCAACCAGTTATTTATGATACCAGCAAACTTAAGCCGACTTGTAATTATGTGGCCACCGCCGCTAACCGAATAATTTCCGTTTCTAAACCTATAATCGGGGAGGCCCTTTTTTCCCATGAATCAGGGATTCATGCCGATGCTGCCTTAAAAAATCCTGCCACTTATGAACCGTATCCACCAGAAGAAGTCGGTCTGGAACGTCACCTGATTATTGGTAAACACTCCGGGTCAGCCGCACTTCGTAACCGACTTGGCGAATTGGGGATTGAACTGGACAAAGCTACCGCCAGCCGACTCTTGCCAGCGGTACGCGACTTTGCGATAAAACATAAGCGAGCGCTTACCGGAACCGACATTATTTATTTATATGAACAGCTTGTACCACGCCCATAGTTTTTTGTGTAATAATTTTCCATTTTTTCTTTTTTTACCTTGACCAACTAGCGCTTACACGCTATAATAACTATGAAATACTTTAAGGCCTCAGTAAGGTTGTGACCCTACTCAGGTCTTTATTTCATGACTTTTTTACCAATTGGCTTATCCGTTTGATTTTACAAGCAAGCCTGTGTGCTGACAAAATCAAAGTTCTCGACTACACTGTTGGAGGTAACCTTGGAACAATTAACTTTACTTTTGCTTAATTGGGGCTGGATTGGGTTACTCATCGCAGCCTTTACCGAATCTTTTTGTTCACCAATTTTTCCTGATTTAGTGCTTATTCCGCTGGCCTTAGCTCACCCAGAGCAAGCTTTGACTTTAGGAATAATTGCTACCGCTGGGTCAGTGGTTGGCGGTATTCTCGGCTATGGAATTGGTTTTAAGCTAGGTGGTCCGGCGGCCCGAAAACTTATTCCGGCTAAATACGCAGAAAAAATCTTCTATCATGCAAAAAACAATGCAAAATGGGCTATTTTTATTGCGGCCCTATCGCCTATTCCGTATAAGTTTGTCAGTATTACAGCCGGAGCGCTAAAAGTGAGATTTACTGTTTTTATGATTATATCGCTCATTGGCCGGGGCAAACGTTTTCTCCTCGAAGGGATTATCATTTACTACTATGGAGCTACTGCTGAACGCCTTCTTACTGAGTACTCGGATGATTTGTTGTTTATCACCCTTGCTGCCGTGGTTATCATTGCCCTTAGCATCTACCTCATCCGTCGATTTAAAAAAACTGCGTTAGCTGAACGAATTTAAATATCGATGTTGCAAAAACCCTGTGGAAGATAACAATCCACAGGGTTTTTATATCGCGCTTAGCTAATTTTTCTTATAAACCATTCTGACAGTATCTTCATCAGCCAAGCTGCTAATCTCCATCTTTTAGTAACATAGACAGATTTAGCTTGCCTTACTTATATTGGCCTAAATCACCTAACGAATATGACATAAATTTCTCCATTAAAGTTTAATAAAAACTTTCCCCAGTACATGGTCTAACGGAATATTGCCGATTATCCGGCTGTCCATGCTATTATTGCGGTTGTCACCCATCACAAACACACTGTTATTTGGCACTACAACTTTTCTATCTAACGGATATTTCATTGGCTCTAAAATGTAAGTCTCATCCAATTTGATACCATTTCGAACAACATTTCCATGGTTGAACTCAAGCACATCCCCCGGTTTACCGATTACTCTTTTAATAAAAACATAGTCTTGTTGACTAATAAATTTATTTACTGGCTCAGCCAAATCATCTTTTAAGCTGCGTTCTCGATTAACCCGGCTATCAATAATAACAATATCACCGTAATCCGGTATTTGTTTTATACTATGCGATAGCTTTGATACAACTAAATGTTGGTGATTTTGTAAGGTCGGATCCATTGAGTGGCCTTCAACTACAATATGTTGGGCAATGAAAATATTTATAAATAAGGCTAAGGCCAGCGAAATTGCCAGACTATAAGCCCAGTCTTGTATCGTTTTTATCAAGTTCATTAAAATCCCCCCATGTACATAGACAGTGATAATCATATTATCCAATTCACAAATCAAGCGATATTGTCCTACTGTATACCGCCATACAGTATCGCTATCCTTTTTGAGCGGCTTACCATACAGACGCGGGTTAGAACAACCATCTATTCGTTGTTCTAAATATGCGACAATCATTTCTCTATTAACCCGGTCCAATTTTTTTAATGCCTTAACAGCTTGATCAGACAGTTGTACTTTCCAACCCAAGTTCTTTTCGCACCTCCTCAAGCGAGTAAAAGCGACTAGTTTTTCGTTTGGCTTCTTCATAGAGACGAAAGTCCATGTCATCCTTAATCATTCGCATCGCAGCCTCACGAATAATATCAGATTGTTTTTTACCATGGAGTTTAGCATAGGAATCCAAAAGTGTCTTTTCTTCTTTACTCAGTCTTACAGAAACGACACTAAGTAATTCAGCCATTATAAACATCCTTTCTTTATTCAAAGCTAGCGAAATACATTGTAATACGATGTATTACAATTATAATTCCCATTTATTAATAAGTCAAATTTTCCTAGGGTTACGCTTTTTATTCGGTATCAAGGGAGACATTTACAAAAATATACTTAGCAACTAAAATAGTAGCATAGCAATTACTGGAGGTTTATAATGAAAAATTTGATAAATCATTTAGAAGAACTCGCGCTTAATGCTTTTCCTGCTTTAACATCAGAACTATATGACGGCTGGCTATTAAGGTTCTCAAATGGCTATACTTATCGCGCAAATTGTATTAATCCCTTATATGCATCGATTATAGATATAACTACAAAAATAAGTTATTGCGAAAACAAATATTTTTCTCATGGTCTGCCTGTTGTATATAAAATGACGGATTTTAGTACACCGGATTTAGATTGCGAGTTAAATAAATTAGGCTACCAAATAAAGAAGCAAGCTGATATTATGACGTTACCGCTTTTAACAACTTCCGTACTTGAAAGTAGTAACGAGGTTGTTATTAGTGAAAAAATCGAAGGGGTTTGGCTTGATAATTTTTTAGCAGTAAACAATATTACCGATCAACTACAACGAAGTACCGTTAAAACGATATTTTTAAATATTCCTAATCAACTCTTTTGCGCTTATATCAAAGAGAACAACAGAATTATCGGGTTTGGCCTAGGCGTACTTGAACGAAACCACCTTGGTCTTTTTGATATTTATATCGATGAAGGTTATAGAAACCAAGGGATTGGTAAAAGCATCTGTATGGCCATTATAAAGGCTGGCCTAACGGCCGGTGCTAGAACCGCTTATTTACAGGTTATGTCCCTCAATACTGCCGCGATAAATTTGTATAGAAAACTTGGATTTTCAAGATTATATACTTATTGGTATCGAGTTAAAGAAACCGCAGAATAATTCTTATAAAAAATGGCTGAAACCTTTTTACTTGGTTTCAGCCATTTTTATATTTTTGTTACTAGCTTACAATGTTTTAACTACATCCGCACACCGCGCGCACAAGGCTGGGTGCTCTGAATCTTGAGCTACGGTATCGCTATAAATCCAGCACCGTTCGCATTTTACGCCGCCTTTAGCAAAAACCGCTACGGCCAGTGCAAGGTCATCGGCCCGGTAAGCTTCAGCCGGAGCATTTTCGGTCCCTTGCACTAGTTCAACGCCGGAAACAATTAGGATTGTTGCCAGTTCTTCTTTGACCGCCGCCAAACGTTCATAGGCTTCGCCGTCAGCAAAGATGTTAACTTTAGCATCCAGGGAGTGACCAATCACTTTAGTGCGGCGCGCGGTTTCCAATGCTTTGGTTAACTCACTGCGCATAGCCAAGATTTCATTCCATTTGTTTTCCAGCGCTTCGTCGAGATATTCGGGATGTGCCGCCGGCCAAGCCGCAAGTTGAACGCTTTTCGGTGCCCCTTGGACTTTAGGCATGTGCTGCCACACTTCTTCCGCCGTGAACGACAGTACTGGCGCAATTATTGGCACTAACGTGGTAAGAATCTCATACATAGCCGTCTGGGCGGCCCTTCTTTCGACCGAATCAGGCGCCGAAGTGTACAAACGGTCTTTCAAAATATCAAGATAAATCGAGCTTAAATCAATAGCGCAATAATTGTGCACGGTATGATAAAGATGATGGAATTCATATTCTTCATAAGCTTTGGTAACTCGTTGGCGCACTTGTTCCAAACGCAATAGCGCCCAGCGATCAAGTTCCAACAATTGACTATAACTTACTTTGTCGGTACTAGGATCAAAGTCAGCGATGTTTCCTAGAATATAGCGGAAGGTATTACGAATCTTCCGGTAAACTTCCGACATTTGTTTCAGAATATCTTTAGAGATACGGATGTCGGCTTTATAGTCCGCCGATGCCACCCACAGGCGCAGAATGTCGGCGCCATACTGGTTAATGACTTCTTGCGGGACAATGGTATTACCAACGGATTTAGACATTTTACGGCCTTCACCATCAACGACAAAGCCATGGGTCAGCACGGCTTTATATGGTGCCTTCCCGCGGGTGGCTACCGCGGTTAACAGTGAGGATTGGAACCAGCCGCGATGTTGATCACTGCCTTCAAGATAAAGATCAGCCGGCCAATTCAATTCTGGACGTACCGCCAATACTGCGGCATGGCTTGAACCACTGTCAAACCAGACATCCATAATGTCGGTTTCTTTACGGAAACCATCATGGCCGCAGGACGGACAGGTAAAGCCATCTGGCAATATTTCAGTAGCACTTTTAGCCCACCAGGCATCAGAACCTTCTTTATGGAACAGCTCAGCTATTTTCTTAATGGTAGCATCGTTGATGATATGTTCATTACATTTTTCACAATAGAAAATTGGAATTGGCAGACCCCAGACCCGCTGACGCGAAATACACCAGTCATGGCGGTCAGCTACCATGTTATGAATCCGGTCTTTACCCCAGGCCGGAATCCACTGATTGTCTTCAATAGCTTTTAACGCACTATCCCTAAAGCCATCGATCGAGGCAAACCATTGCTCAGTGGCCCGGTAAATAATCGGGTTCTTACACCGCCAGCAATGGGCGTATTGATGGCGAACCGTGCCTTTAGCAAATAGCAAGCCTCGCCCGGCGAGTTCTTTTATCACCGGCACGTTAGCATCTTCTACTTTTAAGCCTTCGAAAATACCGCCTTCGGCGGTAAACTTGCCGCTAGGATCAACCGGATTAATCACCGGTAAATTGTATTTAAGTCCTACTTCAAAGTCTTCCTGACCATGGCCAGGAGCGGTATGTACACAACCAGTACCTTGTTCTAAGGTTACATGGTCACCAAGAATAATCGGTGCTTGACGCGCAATAAACGGATGGTTAAAGGTCATTCCTTCTAATACTGCACCTTTGTAGGTACCCAAAATAGTATAGTTTTCAATGTTATTAACTTTCAATACATTTCCGATCAGTTCCGTAGCCAGCAAGTAAACTTCACCGTTGGCCTGAACCCAGGAGTACTCAAGTTCTGGATTAATCGAAATTGCTACATTCGCCGGCATGGTCCACGGAGTTGTCGTCCAAATTATCGCATAAACAGTGGCAGCATCAACACCAGCCGGAAGATTGCCTTTGGCATCAGCTAACGGAAATTTTACGTATATAGAATGTGATTTTTTCTCAGCATATTCGATTTCAGCTTCAGCTAATGCGGTTTCACACGAGGTACACCAATACACTGATTTCAAGCCTTTATAAATGTGGCCTTTTTTCGCCATTTCGCCGAAAACTTCAATTTGTTTAGCTTCATAGGCCGGTTTAAGCGTAATATACGGGTTATCCCAATCTGCGCCAACACCTAAACGTTTAAAATCTTCCCGTTGAATATCCACATATTTTAAAGCGTAATTTTTACATTCTTTACGAAGGGCTAAAGGATCAAGTTCATGCCGGTTCAACCCCAGAATTTTTATCGCCGCATGTTCAATCGGCAGACCATGAGTATCCCAGCCCGGTATGTAGGGAGTACAGAAACCTTGCAAGGACTTGTATTTTAGAATAATATCTTTCAAAATTTTATTCAAAGCATGACCGATATGAATATTGCCATTAGCATAGGGCGGTCCATCATGTAAAATAAACTTAGGCCGATCCTGAGCCGTTTTTAATTTTTCCTGATAAATTTGGTTATCTTTCCAATACTTTAAAAGTTCTGGTTCCCGCTCCGGCAAATTGGCCCGCATCGGAAACTCAGTCTGCGGTAAATTCAAGGTTTTTGCGTAATCCAAAAATACCCACCTCCAAAAATAATAAAAAACCTCCATCCCTAAGGGACGAGGTTATTCTCCCGTGGTACCACCCTAATTGCTCAACCGGCCACTAAAAACTAATAACGCTAGTCATGCGGCGAAGCCTACTATTCTTCGGTTCGCAGCTCAGGAGAGATATTCACCAAATAAAGCCTACCAGGCTTACACCACCCCTGGCTCGCTGAAAACTTTCGTTCGGTTACTGGCTCCGTCATCGCTTGTAATAAATGTTAGATTAATATTCAATATTATATAAAACTTACCGCTATTAGTCAAATTTTATCTTTGCAAAACAGCAAAGAAACCGGCTTTATCCAGACCGGTTATTTTTATCACTTTCTCACGGCTTTTTTGTCCGCTCTCGATTGTTACCCGCCCTTTAGCCACCCGGCATAGTTCAGCGAAAAAAGCGATACAGGCTGAATTAGCGGCTCCATCTACCGGGGGCGAAGTAAGCGCCAATTTTAAACTATCTCCAATAATCCCGCTGACAGCGTTACGGCTGGCGCGGGGCTGGACTTTGACCTTAACCGTTATACCGTCAGAGACATCACGACAATCTAGCGTTTCTAACTCCAACGTTAATTATCATCCTCTTCTTCCGCAGTTTTCAGCATTTCCATTTGGGCTTGAATCAGGGTCCGCAGCCTTACCCGGTAAACCTGCGCCTGTTTTTGGAGGTCATCACATTCAGCATTAGCCCGGCGTAATTTATCATTAGCTTCTTCAATCAACTTTTGCGCTCTAATCTGAGCTTCTTTTAAAATAAGCTCCGTTTCTTTTTTGGCGTTTAATTTTACATCTTCCGCCGTTTCCTGGGCAATAACCAACGTATTATGTAGAGTGCTTTCCATATGCTGATAGTGTTCAAGCTTGCCGTTGACCCGTTCTATTGCTTCCTTGAGATCGAAATTGTCCCGGTATAACTTTTCATAGTCTTTAACGACTTCATCGAGAAAAGAGTCAACATCTTCCTCGTTAAATCCCCGAAAACTCCGTTTGAACTCCTTATTGTGGATGTCTAGTGGTGTTAACATCTCACCCCTCCTCTATATAAACCGCTTCAATAGTACACTTATCCGGCCTTTTTTGGTTTGACCCAGCACTTCCGTCAGTTCAACCCGCCCCCGGCCACGCATCGATATAATGTCCCCGGCTTTAACGCTCTGGGATGCGCTCTTAGCCACCTTCCAATTGAGTTTTACCTTATCCGCCGTGATTTCACTGGCCATTTTACTGCGCGAAGTACCAAATCCCATCGCCGCTATTACATCCAGTCGAAGTGAAGCTGCCGTATTTCTGATTTCTTTGACCCGTTCTTCCCGGGAAGCGAGCTCATTAAGCGCTAAAGGCTGTATTTCCACCGCTGCCGCACCAATTGTCGTGAGATTATTGCTGATAAATTCAGCCATTGCTGTTTCGCAGACAATTTGGCAACCCCGGCCACCCATGATAATATCGCCAATCAATTCCCGTTTCAATCCCAGTCCCAAGACTGCTCCCAGCACATCCCGGTGGGAAATTTGGTAATAGCGAACATCTACCGTGATCTCTAAAGCAGCTATTCCAAATTCGACACTTCCCATAAAGTCTTCTTCAATAAATGCGACTTTTACTCGTTCCGCTCCGGCAAAGCCACCATCCGCTTCAATACTAATGCGATCATAATGCGCGGCTATTGTCTCAGCAATGCTATACCCATTCGGATCAAGAAATTCACTTACCCGGTATTTCCTTGACCGCACCGAATTTTCCGCTAAATCAGTCAGTCTTGCAGCAATTTCAGCATCATTGCCATCACGATAATAACGTAGAATTTTTTCCCGCTCGCTCATTTTTTCCCCATCTCTCTAGAACGCTCTGCCGCTGCCACCACGGCATCTATTAATGCGGCCCGTACACCTCTTTGTTCCAACACATGAACTCCGGCAATAGATGTCCCGCCTGGCGAAGTAACCATATCCCGCAATTTAGCCGGATGTTCGCCAGTATCCAATACCATTTTCGCCGCTCCCAACAGAGTCTGAGCGGCTAGAGTTAAGGACATCTGCCGCGGCAAGCCTACTCTAACTCCGGCATCAGATAACGCATCAATTAATACATAAGCAAAGGACGGTCCACTTCCTGACAGTCCGGTAACCGCATCCATAGCACTCTCCGCGACTACCACCGCCCGGCCTACTGCAGAAAAAACAAGCGATGTTAAGTCCCCCATGGCCGTTGTCGCATGACTGCCCAGCGCCACCGCGGCCATCCCGGCTGAAACTGCCACCGGGGTATTAGGCATTACCCTGATAATTGGCACGCCCGGCAATTTATCCTCGACTGCCGCAATAGTTATTCCAGCCGCAATGGTTATTACTAGCGTTTCTTTCTTAACCGCCGGAGCGATTAAACTCAATATCCCATGAATAACCTGTGGCTTTACTGCCAAGAACAAGACATCAACCTTACCAGCCACAGCTTTACTATCAAGTGATGTTGCTACGCCAAAAGCACTACTCAAAAATTTCAATCGTTCTTCAGCCACATCACAGACCGTAATTTTATCTGCCGTCACCAATTTAGCAGCCAATATTCCCCGGACTAAAGCCTCCGCCATGGCTCCGCCGCCTATAAACCCAATTGTTTTATTGCTCAACATATGACGATTCCTCCACCATTATCCCGATAAATTAGTTACTTTTTAGTATTCCACGGCGAAAATGATCGATCATGATCCTCACGGGAGCTATAAGCAACATCGACATTATTGGGTGCACACAGAAATATGTTATTACCAATTTTTTGAATACTACCACCTAAGGCATAGGTTGTCCCACTAACAAAATCAATCATGCGTTTAGCCACATCAGTATCCGTATTTTCCAAATTTACCACTACCGGCTTCCGGTTTTTTAAATGCTCGGCCACATGCTGGGCATCATCAAATGAAACCGGTTCAACTACCATTACTTTTACCTGTTTGGGGGCAGTAGGCAGATTAACTAAATTGCCCCGCTTGGCCTTTGGTTCTTCTGCTTCTTGCCGCGAAGAACCACTATCTTCTTCCACTACCGGTTCCTCCTCCTCGATAAGTCCCAGTCCACCCCAAACCTTTTCCATAAACTTCATGGCCTTACTATACCTCCTTATTATAATCACGCAAACCGAAAATTCCGGTACCAACTCTTATTAAATTAGCGCCTTCTTCCACCGCTACGGTATAATCATTCGTCATACCCATGGATAACCACTCAATAGCCGTATTCGGCAGCTTGGCTGCTTTAAGCTCCATGAACAGTTCATACGTCTTTTTAAACACAATTCTAGTGGCTTCAGGATTATCATAGTGTGGCGCTATTGTCATCAGGCCACACAGACGTACATTAGCTAAGGCACTAACCTGTTCGGCGACTATTTGTAACTCAGCCGTAGCTAATCCAAACTTAGTATCTTCACCAGCCGGATTAACCTGCAGCAAAATATCCTGGCATTTGCCGATTTTACCTGCGGCCCGATCGATCTCGACTGCCAACCGTTCGCTATCCACCGAATGAATCAGCGCAAACTGCGGAACAGCCTGCCGAACTTTATTGGTCTGCAAATGACCGATTAAATGCCACTCAGCGTTACGCTCTAATACTTCAGCCTTAGAAAGTGCTTCTTGAACCCGATTCTCACCAATTGACCGCACCCCAGCATCAATAGCCGCCCGCACTGTCAGCGCATCATGATTTTTGGTAACAGCCACCAATTTTACCTCATGGCCTGTCCCCATCACCTCTGCACGTCGCCGAGCAAGAGCTGCGCTTACATTATTAGTAATCATTTTTAAATTTTCGGCTATTTCCATGGATAATTCCTCCACTGACATTTATTATTCGCCCATTAATATTTTTTTCCTCTTGGCCTTTCTTTTTATTATACTTTTTTATGTTTATATTAGGCAATACCTTTAAAGCCTCGTCACTACTATATTTTACTGATTTTATGATTAATAATAGCTACCGAATTTTTGAAAATTCCAGTTGAAAATTGAGACCTTAGTCCTACTAATAGCTACCAGGCAAACTTATTTTCTTGCTAATTCTTTGCCGAATTTGATAATATGAAGGTATTGGCATTCCTATTATTGTAAAAATATGAACTAACCTATCCTATTACAATTAACAGCAATCAAGGAGGTATTAACAGCATGCAACAACCAGCAACATTGAAAAGCCCCTGGCTAGTGCTGGCTATCACCTCCATCGGCACCTTTATGGCCACGTTAGATTCCAGTATCGTCAGCGTCGCCCTGCCATCGATAACCACTTGCTTTCACATTGATCTGCCAATGGCCCAATGGGTAGTATCGGCCTATTTTTTAGTGATTTCCAGTTTGTTGCCAATCTTTGGCCGGGCGGGAGATATGTATGGTCACCGGTTAGTGTACACTACCGGCTTTGTCGTTTTTACCATAAGCTCTATTGGCTGTGGAGTATCGCATAGCATCGGTTGGCTGATTGGTGCCAGAGCCATCCAGGCCGTTGGTGCCGCAATGCTAATGGCTAACGCCCCAGGTCTTGTAGCCCGAGCCTTCCCCCCAACATTGCGCGCCCGCGCAATGGGCATAATCGGCACAGTAGTAGCCTTAGGCAGTATGACCGGGCCGAGCCTGGGCGGAATACTTGTCGGAACTTTCGGTTGGGAAGCCATTTTCTTTGTCAACATCCCAATTGGCCTGATCGGCTTTATTCTTGGCCGAATCATTCTGCCCGCAGGGGAAAAGCGTCATGACGAAACCTTTGATTTTGCTGGCGGCGGGCTATTTGCTTTCAGCGTATGCACTCTTTTATTAGTCCTTATCCATGGTGCCGACTGGGGCTGGACCTCTATCACTGTTATTACCGGACTAATATCCTCGCTAACCGCAATGATTTGTTTTTTGTTCGTTGAACACCATATCGACCATCCCATGATTGATTTGACCTTGTTTCGTATCCGCCCTTTTCTGACCGGCAACTTATCCGGGCTTTTTTCCTTCATGGCCACATTTGGCAATACTATTCTTCTGCCCTTTTATCTAAGTACCATCCTCCAATTAGGGCCAACCCAAATAGGCTTACTGCTTACACCCTTCCCCTTAGTAATGGCCGTAACTGCCCCGCTTAGCGGCTACCTATCCGAAAAAATCAACCAAGTAATACTAACTACCGGCGGCCTGACCATTATGGCAAGCGGGCTTGTCTTCCTATCGACGCTCGGACCTAGCGCCGAAATCTGGCAAGTGGCAATAACCCAGGCAATGTTAGGCTTCGGCAACGGTTTATTCCAGGCCCCCAACAACAACAGTGTCATTAGCTCCGTAGCCAAAAGTAAAATCGGTATCGCGGGCAGTATCAATGCCCTAATGCGTAATATCGGCATGGTTTCGGGAACTGCGGTCGCAGTTACAATCTTCGAAAACCGCCGTCGCTATTTTCTGTCCGACTTTGCTCAGCCCGATCTTATCCAAAATACTGCCGCCTTTTTATCCGGCTATCAAGGCGCCCTTTTAACCGCCGCCTTTTTTGCGATGCTGGGCGCTATTATTTCATTTAACCGCAAACCACCCCACCCCGCAAAATAAAAACATTGGAGTCATGCTAAAACTGATTGTTTTAGCATAGCCCCAATTTTTTTGTCTAATTTTTATGGCAAACATTACAGGAACTCACTCGCCTCCCATGGCCCGGATATGTTTCTTCATTTTTTGAATTATCCGCTTTTCTAACCGAGAAATATACGACTGCGATATTCCTAACATATCGGCAACCTCTTTCTGCGTACGTTCTAAGCCTTCGCCGCTTAAGCCAAATCTTAATTCCATAATACGTTGTTCACGACGAGTTAACTTATTCATTGCCGTATGCAATAATACCTTATCAACTTCTTCTTCCACCGACTTATAAATAATATCATTCTCCGTACCCAAAACATCGGATAATAATAATTCATTGCCATCCCAGTCAACATTAAGCGGCTCATCAAAAGAAACTTCCGCTCTGGTCTTACTATTGCGACGAAGATACATCAGAATTTCATTCTCAATGCACCTAGAAGCATAGGTCGCTAATTTTATTCGTTTTACCGGATCAAAAGTGTTTACTGCTTTTATTAAACCAATCGTGCCAATACTAACTAAATCTTCAATTCCAACTCCGGTATTTTCAAACTTTCTGGCAATGTACACAACCAACCGCAAGTTTCTTTCAATAAAAACGCTTTTAACTGTACTATCGCCTTTTTGCAGACGATTAAGCAAAAACACTTCTTCGTCACCGGATAACGGCGGTGGCAAAACCTCGGTACTACCGACATAGAAAACTTCGTCCGGCTCCAATATCCGTAAAAACTGGAGCAAAGCAATAAATCGAAGTTTTATCATTAATTTAAAAATAGTCCAAGTTATGCGCATGCATTCGCCCCCTCTTGGTCACTGCCACATTCTAATACCCTAGGATGCAGCAAAGCATTATATTTATCGCCAGCACTCAAGCTACCACTATAAATACCTATTACCACAGACTGAGTTTCAATAACACGATCCTTATTTATCACCATTACTCGATCAGGTTTGAACGCAAGTAATATGCTGGAGCACCCCACCGCCCGATACGGTACGCACTGAATCCTTGCTAACCAGGCCGGGTCACCGCATTGCCCTAACTCAACTAACCATTGGCTTGATGGCCGCTCTCGCAAATAATTTTTTACCTTCTCATTCAACACCTCCGTTATCGACTCAAAATCCACTAATATGACCGGTGTCTGCCCACTCGCACTAAACAATCTGTTTCCGGTGTCTAACAAGGCCGATAAGCTTACCTGCCGGTCTTCATAGTAAACAGTGACCGGAAAAATTAACTGCCGCTGGGTAATATCCGTTCTCATTCGCCTTAGTGCCACCAAAAACAGCATTACCACCAACACCACGCCAGCAGCCAAATGATACCAGGTAACACTCAGCCAGCCTTGATTATTCCCTGGCAAAGCCGAACTACTATTAGTAAATATCAGCCAGCCAAACACTGCTCCGCCAGCCAGAATCGACATAATATAAAACCACGCCAACGATATAATCAACGAACGCCACCGCCGTTTACCAAAAGCAATAAAAAGTATTGCTACCGAGGCAATGAGTTTTACTAGCGGCGTATATAATAGTACAAATTCACCAGTTACCTCACCTAGGGCATAGATTCCACCTAAAAAAGCGGCAGCAATTATCCGCCAAATTTTAAAGTTGCAACCGGCCGCCCATCCAGTCAGCACCAAAATGATGCTATTCATAACAATATTCACCAATAACACTACATCCGCATAAATATACATTAGCCGCACCTCTCTGGTGCATTTTTACACCTAAGTAACCTTATGGACTATATAACAAATTATGGAGACTGATCAGCAGATATTCCTATTATAGCAAGGGTGACTAAAAAAAAATGTAACATTGTGAGTACGGTAAACCGCAAATAAATAGAAGTATTGCCAGTCAACGTCTAATAAAGTAAGATGGTTCATTTAGCGAAAAAATCACCGCTAAGCTTGTGCCTAGCAGTGATTTTTTATTTAACCTTAAAAACTACGAACGTCTCATCCACGCCGGTATATCAAGATCGCCGCGTTTAAACGGCTCAATAACCGGGGCCGGTTCATTATCCGCGCTAATAGCCGGTTTAGCATCAAACCCGGTAGCAATTACCGTTACCCGTACTTCATCGTCAAAATTTTCATCAATTACCGCACCAAAAATAATATTAGCTTCCGGATCAGCCGCTTGAGCAATAATATCCGCCGCCTCATTAACTTCAAACAACCCAAGACTGGTGCCGCCAGTTATATTCAAGAGCACTCCTTTGGCCCCCTGAATTGACGTTTCCAACAACGGGCTCTTTATTGCGGCTTCAGCCGCCGTCACGGCGCGGTTATCACCGCTAGCATTGCCAATCCCCATCAATGCCGATCCAGTTTCAACCATAATAGTTTTAACATCCGCAAAGTCCAGGTTGATAAGTCCAGGTACGGCGATAAGATCCGATATACCTTGCACCCCTTGGCGCAACACATCATCAGCAATACGGAAAGCTTCAAGAATCGGGGTTCTCTTATCCACGACCTGCATTAAACGATCATTAGGAATAGTAATCAAGGTATCTACCTTTTCCTTCATCTTGGCAATGCCCCGCTCAGCTTGTCCTTGCCGTCTGCGTCCTTCAAACGTAAAAGGGCGTGTAACAACCCCTACTGTTAATGCGCCAACTTCCTTGGCACACTCAGCAACGACGGGAGCTGCCCCCGTTCCAGTGCCGCCCCCCATTCCGGCAGTAATAAAAATCATATCGGCTCCCTTAAGCGCCTCCATAATTTCTTCTCGGCTTTCTTGGGCAGCTTTCTCGCCAACTTCGGGATTAGCCCCAGCCCCAAGACCTTTAGTCAGCTTTTCACCAATCTGAATGCGGTAAGGAGCATGCGACAATAACAGCGCTTGCGCATCCGTATTTACAGAAATAAATTCCACTCCTTGCAGGCCAGCAGCAATCATGCGATTAACCGCATTATTCCCGCCCCCTCCAACACCAACAACTTTTATAGCTGCAAACTGGTCCAAATCCATATCAAATTCGAGCATGGATATTACTTCCTCCTTATAATCACAAGTGCATACTAAATTAAATTCTTAATTTTATTAACCAGTAGCCGCAACATACCTACCTCATTATCATCATCCACTACCACACCCATGGCTACTTCATTCAAAATGCCATAACAGGCAGTATTAGACTGCTGGGCGTACTCTGCTGGCAACCGGTTTCCTAACGCAATTAATTCTGGCTTAATATTAAAAAACTTTTCAATATACATAGCAAAACTCGGCGACAAAACTGATCCGCCGGTCAGAACTATCTTTTTCACACCATACCTAGTTATTTCCGGCTGAAAATACTGATGGACAATATATATGATTTCCTCAATCCGACTTTCAATAACCTTCGCCAAAAAATCATAAGCCACTTTTATATCAGTAGTACCATAACCATTGCAATCCAGCATTATGTCTTTACCACGAAGTTCACCGTTCAACTTGGCATAATAACGTTTTACTTCCTCAGCATGAGGCCGGCTAATGCCAAGAGCCTGCATAATATCATTTGTTACATAGTCTCCGCCAATTATCAACGATGATGACACACATATTTTACCACGATGAAGCAATGCCAAATCACTAAGTCCGGCGCCAATATCAATTACCGCACTGGTTTCTTCAGTGCCTCCCTCAATATAAAGTCCGGTTACAGCATTAGCCATTATTCCAGAAAGGTGTATACCTAACGCAGCTAATTCCTCACTAATTTCGGCAATAACCGCCTCAGGAACACTAACAACATGTGCATCCACTTCCAGCCTAACACCTTGCTGTCCTACCGGCTCCTCGGCACATTGGTTCCCATCAACCCAATACCTAATTGGCAAAGTATGTAATATTCGGTAATCTTCGGGGACCGCCAGCATTGTTGCTACTTGGCAAACCCGTTTTATATCCGCACCTGTAATTATACTTTTAGGTGACAACGCGACGCTACCACGGCTATTACCTGAAACTATCCCTAACCCGCCGATTCCAAGGTAGATATCTTCTACTTTAGTTTCCGCGGCCATAACCGCACAATCAACGGCCTCTTTTATCGCCTTAGCTAACCTCGCGGCATCCGTCAACATCCCTTTAGAAAATCCAACTGTCGGTACAAACCCACTGCCAATTATCGAAATATTATCTCTACCATTTATCATTCCTACCAGTGCTTTAATCGATGCTGTTCCGACATCAACTCCTAGGGCACATTTTTTCACCATTATTGACCTTCTTAAAAAAGTATGTTTCTTTTCAACTATGTTTCAACATTTTTGCCTTTTTTCCTTTTTTATGTTAGCACAAATTACGAATAACCGCGATAAATTTACTGCAAATTATAATTTTTATATGTAATCTTTATGTAACTCCATAAAAAAAGACCCTACTCTCAGGATCAAAATCTCCAAATATGCTTTATTTCCCCGCCGATTATCTTATAATTTAGGCCGATATCTTTATGAATTTCAAAAGATATCGCTCTATTTTTCGCATAGTCAGTTTGATATTCTATCGGAATATACCATTCATCATGATAGCCAACCCCAACCCCAATGCCGTGATGTTTGATTTCCTTAGCCCACTTGGCATGTTCTTCATTTAATTGCTCCGCTAAAAGCTGGTTAACAATCGGCGTCATATCAATCTGGCTGGTAGTCTGATGCTCAATTTCCAATTGACCGGATGTTCCAAGTTCAACCTGAGTCGAGCCGGTAGTATTGGGAACTTCATACTCTTTGTCATTAACAATAGCCACGATTTTACTTTGCTGTTCCCTAAATTGCACCAGATCACCAGGCTGGGTAATTGGTACCACCGCTGTTTGTGTATTTTCCGCCGTTTGCGTTGTTAGCGGCAGGGGGGTGATTATGTTGCCTGTACTCGGCGAAGTAACTGTAACTACTTGTTTAGGTCCCCATTTATACATGGCACCGGCGCCAATTAATATCCCTACAACAGCCACTACTAAAGAAATTATTATATAATTTCGTACGCTGGTTGTAATTGTCATAACTATTTTACCTCCACCCAAATGTCCCTTCCCTTCATTTTATTCGGGAAAAGCAAAATTGGTGAATGTAAAACCGCCTAGCTTATATCCACTCAAATTCCAAGGTTACAATAAGCCCGTCTCCATCAGGTTTTATACTATAATAAGATGCCCATCCCAAGACTTTTTGAAAAGAGCGAATTTGCTTAGGTGTTTCCCCGATGATTTCTGGAACCCGAATGATTACCATCGCCTTATTATTAAAATTCTCGACAACACTAACGTTATTTGAAACAAGTTTTATTCCGGTAAGTATGCGAATAAACATTGCCCGTTTCATAAAAACACCTCGCATCCATTACGTTAATTTACATCCAATGTAAATTATACCATAAAATTAACGCTAGTATAAAAAAATAAAACTAGCAGCAAGGCAATATTCGCTTTGCTATCCCCCGGACCAGGATAAACTAGATATATTAAACGACTTCTCGAGCCTGTGCGAATGCCCTACGGTACGACGGCTGTCGCCAATAAACTTAGTAGACTGCACCCAAAGCGTTAACGGCAACCCCCATGTCACCGGGCCTGGGCCCGTTATTGGCAAAAAATATCCCCACACCATCCTGATTTTTCTATCCTGAAACCTCACCACTCCACCCTCGCTACATTAATAACAAAACCTCAGCCCTTCTGATTCCGGCTTTCAGCCTGACAATTGGGTCAGGCTTTTATAGTCCTGTCCCAATTTCGCCGCAAATTTTTTACTAATCTGCATCCTATTTACCTAGAAATAGCAATAAATTTGCCATCGCCCCGTAACATTGAACCGGTACAATAAAGCCATAAACAAACGGGAGGTTACAGACAATGAAAAAAACAATTTCAACTATACTAATGGGATTAATGGTTTTGAGTTTTGCCGCTTCAGTTAGCGCTCACCCCGCACCGCCGGCTCCGCCTGAACCGCAGCCGCCTTATCACCACCACCAACCAGCCCCACATGAACCAGCTCCTCAATCTTAATATAAACAATTCAATAGAAAGGTTCTGTTGTTTTAGTGATAAATTTATCGCTCGTACAACAGAACCTTTTTATTTTGAAAAGAAGATATACCCCCGGAATAAGAACGCTGCCACGGGGAAAGTTAATTAACAGGAAGGGAAGGGGACTGGGAAATGTGCGAATCCGTTTCGGCTATGTAGCAATATCTTTAGATGTTCCTGAAGGAACTCCTAATAAAACCATCAGCGTTAAAGCAAGTGAAAAAATTACGAACAAGGATGACCGTATGAGCCGGTTGCGCCGAATTATGCTGGTAAATTTAGAAACAACCCTCCGGATATTACGATACAATGCCGCAAGTGGCATTCACTTGTATCGGTTCACGTCCAAATTAGTGCCGCTTGCGACTCATCCGCTGGCAGCAGGCTGGGATTATATCGCCGCTGCCGGGACGAAATGGCGAGATATCGGCGACTATATTAGGAAAAACAGCATGAGGGTAAGTGCCCACCCCGACCATTTCACTTTGCTTAACAGCCCGAAGCCAGACGTGCTTGCCGCTTCGCTAGCGGATCTTGATTACCACGTTCGAATATTTGAGGCGATGGGCATTGAAGCTTTGCCTTCACTTGTTCTCCATGTGGGGGGACTGTATAATGATAAGCTAACGGCTCTGGCGAGGTTTACCGAAAATTTCGTCCAGTTGCCTGAACGTCTCCGGAGAAGGATAATGTTGGAGAACGATGACAAGATTTATACCGCGAAGGACGTGCTCGGGTTATGCGAAGAATTAGGCTGCCCGATGGTTCTCGATATACATCACCACCGCTGCAATAACGCTGGGGAACATCTGCAAGATCTTTGGCCAAGAATAGCTGCAACTTGGTCAAGCGTTCTACCAAAAATTCATGTATCCAGTCCTAAAAATCAAACTGATTTACGGGCCCATGCCGATTATGTCGACCTTGCAGATGTTCGCCCCTTTATAAATCTGGCGACAAAAACAAACCTGGACTTCGATATAATGGTGGAAGCAAAGCAGAAGGATAAGGCCATGTTTCAACTCGTTGAAGATTTGGTTGCAGAGCCAGGTGTAAGGCGCAGCGGACAAGCGACAGTTGAAATTGCTGATCTGCTAGGACGAGGTTAACAACGCTTAATTTTAGGTCATGTCATACAACGTGTAACTGGCAAAAAAATTGATCTGATTTGCTATCAGTGCATCGCCTTATAGCAAATCAGATCAATTTTTCATTTACTCAGCCGTGGCAAACCAGTCTGCAACGGTCGTCTTTTATTTGGAGCTGGCGAGAGGAATTGAACCCCCAACCTGCTGATTACAAGTCAGCTGCTCTACCAATTGAGCTACACCAGCACATAATAGGAGCGACGTCTTAATCACTTGACCGCTGGGCCAAATATTTTTGGTGGGCCCACCTGGGATCGAACCAGGGACCGACCGGTTATGAGCCGGTTGCTCTACCGCTGAGCTATAGGCCCTAGATTTTTCCGACAGCTTTAATAGCATATCATATTTATTTTTTTATGTCAACCACTTATTCGCACTTTATGCGTATAACTTTTATTAGTGAAATAGACTGTTGGATTATGATATAAATTTATCGCTAATCCAACAGTCTATTCTTATATTTACGGTTTCTAAATTATTTCATCGACTCGATAATGCTCTCCGCAATGGTGTCCATTGAATCCCCATCCCCTTCTTTCATGCTGGAGTTCAAGGTCAGCTCATTGTCTAAGATCGTCATTTCTTTCATATCTTCCAAAAGTTCACGCAGTAATTTGCCGGCTTGTGGCGCCCAGGACCCATTTTCGATCAGCGTGAAGGTACGCTTCTGAAGGTTTAGGGCTTTCATGTCCATTATATAATCCAGCATTGGGGGATAAATTTTTAGGTTATAGGTTACGGAAGCAAGAACCACATGACTATATTTGAAGGTCTCAGAAATCAAATAGGAAACATGTGTTTTGGAAACGTCATACATAACCACATTGGTCATTCCCTTTTTCACTAACCTTGTTGCCAAGTCGTTGGCCGCGGCCTCAGTATTTCCGTACATAGTTCCATAAACGATCATTACCCCTTTTTCTTCAGGTTCATAACGGCTCCACTTATCGTATTTATCTAATAAGTATCCAAAGTCATTACGCCATACCGGTCCATGCAGCGGGCAGATAATCTTGATAGCAATAGTGCCAGCCTTTTTCAACAGCGCCTGAACATGCGGACCATACTTGCCAACAATATTGGTATAATACCTTCTGGCCTCGTCAAGCCAATCCCGGTCAAAATTGACTTCGTCATTAAACAGCTTACCGTCCAAAGCGCCAAAAGATCCGAAGGCATCAGCGGAAAATAATACGCCGTTGGTAGTATCATACGTCACCATCGCTTCTGGCCAATGTATCATTGGCGCAGCCACAAATGCAACCTCATGGTGGCCAAAGGATCTCGTATCCCCTTCTTTGACTTCGATTAATTTACCATCGATGTCAAAGCCGAACTGATGCATTAGCAGAGCCGCTTTTTCCGTACATATAATTTTTACCTGCGGATACCGGAGAATAATCTCTTCAATGCACGCAGCATGATCCGGCTCCATATGGTTAATTACCATATAATCTAACGACCTATCACCTAGGACCGCTTTAATATTTTCAAGGAACTGACGGCAAATTGACCAGTCTACCGTATCAAAGAGAACTGTCTTCTCATCTAAAAGTAGATAAGAGTTATAGGAAACACCTTGTGAAATGGGATGAATATTTTCAAAGAGATTAAGGCGATGGTCATTGCCACCAACCCAATATAGATCTTCAGTTATATTTCTAACACAATACATAGGTTTAATCCTCCTTATTAGAAACGCCTAATTATATTTACTTTCTAGCGAAATCAGACTTCGATAAACACATCTTTTTCTTCACCACAAGCCGGACAGGTCCACTCGTCAGGCAGATTTTCAAACGACGTGCCCGGAATTACTTCACCTTCTGGGTCACCCACGCTAGGATCGTATTCATAGCCACAGCCATTGCATACATGATATTTCCACTTGGGCGCAACGGTCTTCGGAGCAGCTTTTTTTAGTTTCTTCATCGGCGGAGCTTCATTTTTAGACGCTCCGTTGTCTAAAGCGGCTGTAAGCAATGGCAATATTTCTATTAAATCGCCAACGATACCGTAATCGGCGTTCTTAAAGATTTTGGCATTCGCATTATTATTTATCGCGACAATTGTCGACGCATCCTTTATTCCTTTTAAATGTTGACCAGCCCCTGAAATACCGCAGGCAATATAAAGATTCCCCTTGAATTTTTGCCCTGACATCCCCACATAGCGATTTATTGGTACGTATTTAAGGGTTTCAGCTACGGGACGAGATGACCCAATGGCTGCACCGGCCTGAACTGCCAAGGCTTCTATTAACTTCATATTTTCTTTTTCCCCAATGCCTTGACCCGCACTGACGACTCTTTCCGCTTTACTTATCGGAGTGTCTAAAGGAATTCCCACGGTGAAATCATAGCCATCAGCCTTAAGCGCTTGCACAAGAGTATCAACTCTTTCTTGCGGCGTGCCACTATTTAAAATCACTTTCTTACGATACCCCGTGGCAGGTCCACTTTTAGCGGCTTTACTTATTTGCTCTGTCTTTGGCATTTTACCAATGATACTTGCCGAGATAACAACCCGCTGAATCTCATTAGTTCCTTCGTATATGGTACAAATCTTAGCGTCCCGATAAGCCCGCTCCACTTCCATACCTTTTAGATAACCACTTCCGCCAAAAATTTGCAGTGCATCGTTTACAATCTCAAGGCAAACGTCTGAAGTGTATTGTTTAGCCATAGCTGCTTCCATACTGTAATGCTCATGATTTTCTTTTAGCTCGGCCGCACTGTAAATAAGTAATCTAGCGGCTCTAAGTTTTGTCGCCATATCCGCCAACTTAAAAGCAATGATCTGTTGCTGGCAGATAGGTTTGCCAAATTGAATTCTTTCTTTTGAATACGCTAGGGCATTCTCATAAGCACCTTGGGCGATACCAAGAGCCTGAGCGGCAATGCCAATCCGTCCGCCATCCAAGGTTGCCATAGCAATCTTGAAACCATCGCCCTCGTTACCTAATAAATTTTCCTTAGGAACTTTCACGTTATTGAAAATAAGCTCGGCAGTTGCCGAAGAACGAATCCCCATTTTGTTGTAATGTTGTCCGAAGCTAAAGCCTTCCCACCCCTTCTCGACGATAAACGCGCTGATACCACGCGAACCAATATCTGGGGTCGTGATTGCAAAAATAATGTAAATATCGGCCTCACCACCGTTGGTGATGAAAATCTTTTCACCATTTAATATGTAATAGTCCCCGTCTAAGACAGCCATCGTCTCAGTACCACCAGCGTCACTTCCCGCATTCTCCTCTGTTAACCCAAATGCGCCAAGTTTCTCTCCCTTTGCTAAGGGAATCAAGTATTTTTGTTTTTGCTCTTCTGTGCCATAGCCAGCAATTGGATATGCCCCTAAGGATGTATGAGCCGAAAGAATTACGCCGGTACCACCGTCCACTCTTGATAATTCTTCAACAGCGATTGCATAACTGATTATGTCCAGACCTGCTCCACCGTACCCTTTGGGATATGGAATCCCCAGCATCCCCATATAAGCCAGCTTTTTAATTACGTCAGAAGGAAATTTATTTTCCTGATCCAACATAAAGGCAATCGGTTTAACTTCCTCTTCGGCAAATTTTCTGATTTTTCCCCTCAACGCTTCATGTTGTTCGGTAGTCTTAAACAACATAAATACACCTCCTCATAATTAAAGCGACTGCTTCGATATCATTCTATGATTAATCGCCGCAATCAAAACTCCTTAAGCTCCAGTGACTCCGCCAATTCTTGCCCCCTTCGGAAGCCAGCTAATCATAATTGGTCATCTTATAATATGTTTGATAATATTTACTATGTAATTATAAAAATTATATTTATATTGTACTACTTGATAATAATTATTACAACTCTATTTTTTAATTATTTCTATATCTGCTTTACACTCCCTAATACATAGGCAAGATTGATATTATTAAAGCAAAACCCCTGCAATCTCAATCAAGAGAATACAGGGGTAATTAATTTTATCAATTGTCCTAATATTTTTACAACTTTTCGGGATTATCCCGAAAAGTTGTAAAAGGCAGATGGAAGATTGGCCGACCACTTTTGCCTATATGGCTTAGATATTTAATGAAAAACCTGGCGATGACCCCGGTAAGGAGAGCCGCAATCAAAGTGCCTTCACGTATTCCATAGACTTCACCAAAATAAAACCAGGAACAGACGCCAGCAATAAGAACGAGGCTTATGTCAAAACAAGTCTTTGTCGTACCAAAGTTAAAATGCCAATGAGTGGCAGTGACATTGACAATGCCTTCAGCAGGCAGCGTGACAACATTTCCAATAATCTCTAGGGCAACCCCTAGGGCTTGAATGCAAACTCCCGCCAACATCATAGTAAATTTACTGATATACATTTCCGGTGTCACGCTACTAAGCAAAAACATCGTAAGATCGATAAAACAGCTAAATATGCCGGTCATAGGAATTTGTAACAACTGAATATATTGAAACTTCCGCCGTAAGATCAGAATTTGTCCAAGCAAGAATATCATGTTGACAATAAAGGTAAAGCTACCAAGAGAAAGATGATAGCGCAAACTAAAAATATACGGTATGCTAGAAATTGGTGTAGTCCCAAGCATGCTTTTAACGGCGCAGGAAATACCAAGGGCCACAAAGAAAAGACCCCAAATAAATAAAAACCAACGTTTTAAAATTGACATAAAAAAAGCCCCTATCTAAAATAATGTACAGATTATCTATTCCATCGCACATTATATTATAGCATAATATAACATAAGTCGAGTTTATCCCTGATTATATGTAAGCCATCAAGTTGGTGTAATTTAAAACACAAACTTGATGGCTTACTTTATAGTAATTGCTTAGCTTTACCACCATTTTACTTATCAAAAGCAATACTATATCGCTAATATTATTTGACTGTTGATATTTCCCGGAAATATAGTATTAAACTCTTAAGGCTATACTTTTATTTTAATGGTTCAATTTTACCACCATCCGCAAAATCATGGGTTTGGCCGCCCAGCCAGGTATTCTCAGTTTCGTTGGCATTATAATAAATAGTATGACCATTTGTTTTTATATTGCTGAGAGTTTTATCGGTATCGCTAAGAATCGTTACATAAGAATCAGCAGTTACATTCCACAAAGAACTGGCATCCATATTCAATGTGACCATTTTCGCCGTCTTAGCTTTATTTATAGCCCCACATAGCGTAGTGTTTTGGGTAAGATTGACGGTAATTGTACTGATATTATTAACAATAATATCGCCTGAAAGTTTTTGTCTAATTCCGGTAAAGGTTAAATCCCCACCATTAGCGCCTTTCGTTCCCCATCTATCACTCGTAATGTTTACCAATACATTGCTTGGAAAATCAAGTTTGGTATCTTCAAGTGTGACCTCAGCTTGAGTGTTAGTAACATAAAACATAGCGCCTGTTGCCTTACTCGTCAGCGTAGACTGTTTGGCATTAAATCGAGCACTTCCCGTATTTGCATCGCCAGAAAAGCTTTGATACAGCATAACCCCATTTTTAGCGTTTCCGGTTAGCGATGTATTATTTAGCATAATGGAATTTTTACCTTCTACAACCGCACATTCACTACCGGCAGCAGTTCCGACACTATTATTGGCTGTAATATTACCGGTGGAATAAATACACGGACTGCCCTCACCCTTTGATGATAATATTGCTTTCGTTACTGTAACTGTTCCTTCCCCTCGATCGGTTGCCAACGGAGCACAATGAGCTCCTTCTGTAGTAATCTGAACTGCATCGGCAATGATTGTTCCATTATAGGTCGCATCAAGGCCGCGGGACGAATTAGCTTTGGTATGAATTTTTACACTGTGAACAATAATTTTCGTTTTATCTCCAGTAGCAAATATCGCATTAGAACCTTCGCTATTGGAATAAATTTCACTATTATTGATTTTTACCACACTATTGCCGGCAGCTAAAAGAACGGCATTTTGCCCATTAAAATTACTGCCATCACCGCTAGTGGTATTGCCGCTTTTATTTAAAATTCCATTTTCCAGGGTCAATTGTGCTCCGTTTTTTACGAGAACTGTATTCTCATCACCCGCGGTTGCCCCAATTGTTTTGCCGACTAATCTGTCTTTTACGCCGTCAAGCACATAAGCCCCGTTGAATGTACTAATATCTTTTGTTGGCTGCATTCCTCCCGGCGGCATCCCCGGCATATCACCAGCAAAGACTGGCGGCTGTTCTTGAACATTTTGTTGCAACGTTGTCTCTGTCTGCGCACTACAGATGGAAAAACCAGCAAACAACGAAATTATTAGCCCTGCTGTACATATCCGCCGACATGAATTTTTATTCATAAGCTAATGCACTCCTTCTATAAACCTCTTTACTTTAATGCTTATAGTATATTCTTTTAATGTTTCGGTTTTATAACAGCTTGCTAACATATTTAACACAATTATATCTTCAGCCAAAAGTAAGTAACTGTAGCATCAGGTATCGGTGAATCTTGAGCATTATCGACGTATTCTTAAATAAATTTATGTTCTCTAGCTAAACGCAAAACGGCATAATACAGCATAAACTCTAAAGACCAAGCTCATAAATCCTGTTGGCGTTGTCAAAAAACACTTTATCATGATGTTTTTCTGGGATGATACGCGCAACAAATTCAATATAATTGGACAGGTTAGCCAGCGGCCAATCTGTTCCATAGAGCAAGCGGTCATAGTTGTCCAGATATTCCAGCCATACTTTTAAGAAGCTAATATAGCCATGTTTGCTTTTAAAAAAATCCGGCATACTATCGATCCGCCCTTCCAAAATTCCCGAAAGGTCCGCAACTACATTTTCATTTTTTTCAATAACTGCTATAGCATCAACTAACCAGGGATTGCCAATATGACACATAACAAACTGAACCTGTGGGTAACGTACTGCTGCCTCATCCAAAGTCATCGGATGACTATATTTCAACAGGGCATTGCTGGTGGCTGTCAATCCAGTATGAATGGCCACCGGTTTTTTATACTGCATTGCCAGCTGATAAAACGGGTCAACCAACGAATCGTAAATATAGAAGTGATTATAGCCCGGATAAAGCTTAATGCCCACACAATTCTTTCTTTGCAAATGTTTTTCTACTAAATAAGCTTGCTGCACCACCTCTGCCTCGTTAAAGCAGGTGCTATCGAGCCCGATACAATAGCTAAGATAGTCAGGATAATGATGTTCGTTGAGCTCTAGACCACGGTTACCCATGACCACACCATGAACAATGTTATGCGCAGCATATTCATCTTTCAGATGCGCACTGGTATTTTTATGACCCGCCACTTCCGCAATCTGGTCAAAGTAAGGCTCCTGGCAGAGATGGATGTGAGCATCAATAATCTTCATTAGTATTAGTCCTTTCTAACAGGTTTTCTTATGCTTGTATTCCTATACTACCGTGCCTACAGACTGGTTTTTAGAAATAACGAAGATATAGCTTTATCATACCATCGTATACTACTAATGAAAAGAAAGCGGTAAAGTCGTTCCGAAAGACCGGTCAACGGAGCAATTTATATATGAACTTGCAGACGTTTTTTATCATATTATATTACGAGGAGGTGACGCATGCATATGAGACAATATGTGTCTCGTATTTATCCACCGCTACCACCAGCGATTCCATCAAAGCCAGTTAATTCTTATATCATTGATTGCATGTACACTGATACCTATGTATGGTTAAAAAATGGCGCGCAATTTTGGTTTTATCCTACAAGTGTACAGTATGGCGCAGTTACAGGGTATAGATGGACTGGCGCTTCTTGGACTCTATATGGCTTTGATTCGAGATTGATTGATGAGGTTTCTTGCCAACCGGTTCCTACACTCCTTTAAATTTCGTTTGGATAAGCTGTTGGGAAATCTCATATCTTTTATAGCAGACAGAGCTGCCCCCTTAACGGACCATCCTCAACTCTCACCAGGAGCCATATGGCTCTTTTTTTTTATGCAAACCTGTCCGCGAAAAAGGAGCTATGTTATAATGCATAGGTGAACAGTATGAAGGAGGATGGAATTTTGAATGTACCGAGACAAAAACGAATGGCTATTATTAATGATATAACCGGTTTCGGCCGCTGTTCCGTAGCAGTTGCCTTACCGATTATATCGGCCATGAAGATACAATGTTGCCCCATGCCTACTGCCATCTTATCCGCTCATACAGGATTCTCTAAGTTTTTCTTGGATGATTATACAATGCGTATGCGAGAGTACATGCTTAATTGGGAAGAACTGGGTATAGAATTTGATGGTATTTGTACTGGTTTTTTAGGTTCAGCAAAACAAATCGATATTGTCATTGAGTTTTTGGAAAAATTCACAAGTAACTATACGACAATTATTGTAGACCCGGTTATGGGTGATTATGGAAAACTTTATTCTTCCTACACCCAAGAAATGTGTCATGAAATGAAACGTTTGCTTAATTATGCCCATGTTTTAACGCCCAATCTTACCGAGGCTTGCAGGTTATTGGATATTCCATACCCAAATCGCGTCTTGACAGCTCAGGAACTCGAACATATTGCGCAAAGTCTTTGTGCCTACGGGCCGCGTAAAATTGTCATCACCGGTCTATCAGACGAAAATAATATGCGAAATTTTGTCTATGAACAGGGAAAACCCTATCGGATAATTAGTGTGCCAAAGATTGGCGAGGATCGTTCCGGTACTGGCGATGTATTTGTGTCGATTGTAGCTGCCAATTTAGTGAATGGGATTGATTTTGCTGTAGCAGTAGAAAAAGCAGCAAATTTTATCAGTAAGACGATTGCCTATACGGTTAAACAGAATATTCCACTGCAGTATGGAATTTGTTTTGAAGAATATTTAACCGACCTCAAATAATTATAATAAAAGGAAGTCATTCTATGTTACTTTACACAGCTAAAAATGGTGAATATGAAAGCTTGACGGCTTGGCTACAGCGCGAGCCTTTGCGCAAGACAAATGTTTATGTGAATCTTACTAATCAATGTACCTGCGCCTGTACTTTTTGCCTACGCAATACGAAGGAATCGCGTGAATCTAATTCACTCTGGCTTAAGCGGGAGCCTTCTGCGCAGGAAGTGATCGCAGAATTTGCAAAATATGATATAAATAATTTTAATGAAATTATTTTTTGCGGTTTCGGCGAACCGACGCTGCGCTTGGAGGCTTTACTAGAAATAGCTAACTATCTAAAGCAGCGCAATAAGAATATCTCATTGCGGATTAATACCAATGGTCTTTGTGAGCTTCAGGCAGGCAAAGAAATTGCCCCTTTATTTCAGGGACTGATTGATACAATCTCAATCAGTTTGAATGCTTCTACGGCCACAGAATATTTGCGTCTGACGCGTAATCAGTTTGGCATCCAATCCTTTGATGCTATGCTAACCTTCGCTGTTAACTGTAAGAAATATGTTCCTCATGTTGTACTGACAGTTGTCGATTGCATTGGCAAAACAGAAATTGCAGCCTGCCAGGCGCTTGCTGATAAACTTGGCCTAACATTGCGCGTGCGGCCTTTTGAATAACAAGTCATCCGCTAAATAAAAACAACACGACACAGTAACAAGTCGTGTTGTTTTTATTTTCTCTGCAGTTTCAAGACTATTATTTTCTAAATGCCACATTATATTGTACTAGTTAACGGCAAAATATTGTGCAACATCACTTCCGGTAGCGAACCAGACGGAACCACGTTGCTTTATATACTCCAGCAATTCTTCCACCAACGAAATTCTCCCGGGAGTTCCTATGGTCTGCGGATCTAATTGCAATACATAGCATAGTTGCTGTTCATAATATCCATTGTATTCTTCAATCCAGTTTTCCAATACTTGTGCATAGCTTGCTATTCGTCCCTGCCCCACCGGAAAAGCCGGGCGATAATTGAACGCAAAATAAGGAAAATCAAACAATGCCCAATGAACCGGAATTTCTAAAATAGTATCATTATGATCATTTAATTTTATTAGATAGGGTCTGTCATCATTGCTCAGTGAACTCGAATACTTAAACCCTAATTCCTTGGCAATCGCTAGGGTCTCTAACGTCAGCTCACCTTCCGGCGCACGAAAGCCGGCAGGAATAACGCCGCAATTTTCTTTTATCAACTTTATCCCTTTTTCTATAGCAGCCCTTTGTTCGTTAACCGGAAGCAGGGCATAGTTTTCATGTTCATAGCCATGATGCGCTATTTCATGTCCTCGCAATACAATTTTCTGCATATAGCTTTTATAAATTTCAGCTACCTTACCCGGAACAAAAAATGTCGCCTTAATCTTAAACGCCTCAAACACATCCAAAAGTCGGTCCAACCCTCTAGTCATTCCGTATTCTCCCATCGACAAAGTTTTAGGTCGGTCGATACAGTCGGGCGCAAGCGAAAGCCAAAAATATTCCGCGTCCAAATTAACAGTAATCATAACTGCTGTTTTGGCCTGATTCGGCCACTTATGTTTACTACTGTCCATTATACTTTCTCCTTCGGATATGTCGTTCGCCACCAATTTGCCACCTCTTCGCCCCGCGCGCACCACACATCTTGATAAGCTGTCACATGTTGCAACAGCTTCTCCAACAGCTGGCTTCTTCCCGGAGTCCCCGAAACCTGCGGATGCATCATAAATACACAACATAAACCAAAGCGGTAGTAGCCGTCAAATTCACGCTTAAAATTATCTAGTACGCCTTTATAACCGGCGATACGATCCTGCCCCACAGGCTCAGCCGGAAACATATTGTACGCTGTCGCCACATAGTCATCCAGTTCCCATCGCGTGGGAACTTCTATAAAATCTGTTTCCACTTCATTCAGTATGGTGCGGTAAGGACGATCATCCCCCCTCATCGAACTGGAATAGGAAAATCCCATTTGATGTAACAAATAAGGCGTTTCAACCGACCAGTCCCCCGAGGGAGTCCTAAAACCGCTGGCTGGTTTTCCAATAATATCTGTGTATATTTTTTGACTTTTTTCGATGATTTCAATTTGTTCTTTTACCGTCTTATCAAAGAATCTTTCATGCGTATAACCATGATGACCAATTTCATGACCTTCTGCGTCAATCTGCCTAATAACCTCAGGATACGTTTCCGCGATCTTTCCCGGAACAAAAAATGTCGCAGGCACATGATACTTCGCCAACAAGTTCAAAATTGTATAAACACCACGATTTGGCCCATATTGCCCAATCGACGTTGATCTAATAAACTTATCGCCATTGGCGTAATCACGATTTCCGCTTATCCAGGTTGTATCGCCATCCAAGTCAAAAGTAAACATGACGGCACATTTGGCCTGATTCGGCCATAGTATCTGCTCCATAAATATATTCCCTCTATCAAATCAAAATAAATATGCTGCTTATATTTTCCCAGCGTTCCACCACCGCGGAATACTTTTCGGGCATGGATAGGAACTTTTGCTGTGACATAAGCCTTGCAAACAGCAAAGCTCGATCATACTAATTAAAGTAAATGCAGGATCTACCACCGGAATGCCAATCTGTTCTGCTACTGCCTTGCCAAGACCGGCAAAGCTTAAACAGCCTAAAATAATAACCTGTGCATCATCTTTTTCCTTACATTCCTTACCTGCAGCAACAAGTTTAGCCAAAGTAACATCCAGGTTCGCTCTAATATTTTCTAGTCCAAGTTCAACACTTCTTACTGATGCCAAGCGAGATATGTCTACTCCGGTTGTTCTTACAAATTCGCTTTTCTGGGCAACTCGCTGCTGCGAAGTAGTTAACAGCGAGAATCTATATCCCAAACCGCAAGCTACCTGAAAAGCGGTTTGCCCGCCACCAAGCACCGGTATCGTAAGCATTTCACGGCAAGCATTTATCGCGGGATCGCTTAAACAATACAATCCAACTGCATCAAAGCCTTCCTTTTCCGCCAATAATGCCCGCTTCACAATCTCTGCACCCGCCAGCGCCACATCGGTCAAGGAATCTATACATACATTGGTTTCAGTCAAACAATCCATGGAAATGACCGTATCGGGCCGAGCAATACTCATAAGCATTTTTTCTCTCTGCTCAAGTTCTTCTCTGCTCATCCCCGCGTCGGGATTTATAATCTTGATGCGCATAATTAACCCCTATTTATTCCAATGTATTTGTATTTTAAAGCATTTTCTCTAAAAATTGTTTGGCCCGTTCCGTCTTAGGATTACTGAAAAATTCTTCGGGTGTTGCCTCTTCAATAAGTTTTCCGCCTTCGAGAAAGCAGATTCTATCAGCAACTTCCCTGGCAAATCCCATTTCATGCGTCACCAGCGCCATCGTGATTCCTGTTTTAGCCAAAGCTTTAATAACTTGCAAAACTTCTTTTACCATTTCAGGATCGAGCGCCGATGTCGGTTCGTCAAAAAGCAGCGTCTCCGGTTCCATAGCTAAAGCTCTGGCAATAGCCACCCGCTGTTTCTGGCCTCCTGAAAGTTTCTCCGGGTACACATTGGCTTTTTCCTCCAAGCCCACTGTTTTCAAGAGTTCCAGGGCTTTTTTCCCTATCGAAAGCTTATCGGCACCCTTCGTCTTAATCGGGGCATAGGTCATATTCTCTAAGACCGTCATATGCGGAAACAAATTAAAATGCTGAAACACCATTCCAACCTTTTTCCTAATTTCAGCAATATTGGTTTTTTTATCGGTAATATCTTGTCCATCAACAAAAACAGAGCCTTTTGTCGGCACTTCCAAGAGATTGATACAGCGCAGCAATGTGGATTTTCCTGAGCCCGAAGGTCCGATAATCGCTATAACTTCGCCATTTTGAATAGAAACGGAAACATCTTTAAGCACTTCCAAATGTCCGAAACTTTTATAAACATTTTTAACTTCTATCACTTCTATTAACTCTCCTTTCCAATACATCTGCAAGCAGGGTCAAAATTCCGATCAGCACATAGTAAATAGCCGCACCTATGATGAGTGGCTCAAAAGGTATAAATGTTGTATTCATAATAGTTTCTGATGCTCTTAACACATCCATTACACCAATGGTTGCTACCAAAGAAGAATCTTTTAAAAGGGCAATACTTTCGTTTACCAAGGCTGGCAATACATGTTTTAGGGCTTGGGGAAAAATAATATCAACCATGGTATTAAAATAAGAAACGCCCAACGCCATCGCGGCTTCTTTTTGTCCCTTATCAACAGCTTGGATGCCGCCGCGTAAGCTTTCCGAAATATATGCTGCTGAATTTAAGCCAAAAGTAATCACGGCTGCATTAAGCGCCGGTATTTTATAGTCAAACAGCTGCGGTGTTGCATAGTAAATAATAAATAATTGTACAAGCAACGGAGTTCCTCTAAAGATAGATGTGTAGAAATTGGCTAACCATTTTAACGGTTTAATATTGGAGACTTTTACAACAGCTATAATGATTCCCAATATAAATCCAGCTATTGTCGATAATACGGTAAATTCTAATGTGACGCCTACCCCTTTTACTAAAAGCGGTATAAATTCGACCATTTTATGAAACTGCATTAACTATTACTCCTTTACTGACTCCTCTTATCTATATAATACATGCACAGCTTATGTAAGAAGCAGGTCTCACGGCGGTTTTATTTCTCTAATTATCTGTTTAAAAATTATTGTCTTTGAATTGTAAATCATACATTCAAAGACAATAATTCTAAACAAGCTAAAACAATTTATGAACTTAAGCTTACACTTCGGAAGGCCTAGCTTATAGCCCCTATACTACAGGGCATTCAAACAATATCTTTACTTATTTTACGACGTACTCGTCACCAACCCATTTTTTAATGATTTCATTGAGCTTGCCGTTTTGTTTCATTTTGGCAAGTTCAGCATCAAAAAGCTTTGTTAATTCAGAGTTTTTCTGACAAGCAATGGCAAACGATTCATCCAACGGAATGGTTTCTTCTGAAATAATATGCTTTTCTAATGTATTATCTGCATTAAGGAATTTCTCGCTTTGCAATGCATCAATAATAGCTGCATCAACACGACCATTAACAACTTCCTGTACAGCAACCGTGCTGGAATCTACGGAAACAACTTCGACTCCCGGTATACTTTTTGCCAATTTTTCATAAGTGCTGCCAAAAGAAGTCGAAACTTTTTTGTTTTCCAAGCTGTCTTTAGTCGTCAGGTTACTACCCTTCTTGCATAAAATTGCAGTTTTAGGAAAGAAATACGACTCAGTAAAATCTGCGTTTTCTTTTCTTTCCGCAGTAGGCGAAATTCCGGAAATTACAAAATCAGCCCGCTTACTTTGCAGTGCTCCGACAAGGCCCGAAAACTTCATATCAGTAACTTCATAAGTAAATCCCAGTTGTTCAGCAAGATAATTGACAATATCAATATCTACACCTTCAAAAACCTTATTTCCGTTAGCATCCATTTTCACAGACTCAAACGGTGGAAATGTAGCATTAACCGCAAGAACTAATTTTTTACCGGCTAACGGCTTACTAGCATCCGTTGATTGGGCAGCTGGTTTATTGGCACTGTTATCGCTTGAGTTTGTGCCACATCCCGCTAACACAGCAATGCAAAAAATACAAAGGATACAGGAAATAATTGCTTTGGAGAATAATTTGTGGTTGTTCATAATTATACCTTCTTTCGTTTTTTCAGAAAAGCTTCTATTACTGGCACATATTTTTAATTATAACTACTTTGTACAAATTATAAAATAGTAATAAAATAATTTTTTATAGTATAAATATAAATTTTTCGTTTAAGGCAAAAAACTGCTTGGTATATGGCAGCTATTTTCTCCGGCTTCCTCTGATTGTTCGACTGCTATATCATCCTGTATCTGTTCTCGTATATATTTTGCTATACCTCTTTATTTCGTTCTAACGTATCGACATACTACTCTTTACCCAAAAATTTTCGATTTCCATACTTAGACAAAAAACCACCGGATGGTTTTGAAAACAAACCGGTGGTTTTTTGTCACTTTATTGGGTTGATAACACCTTGCAGTTTGGAGGGTTCAGCGGTCCACGGCCCAGAACGGGTTGACGGGAGATTACTGCTTGATCTCTGAAATACAATTGCGTTCTGATGGTCACTTTTTGAGTGACACAAAGAGCCATTTTTTATTGCCATGGATACGTTAAATATAGCTTTATGGGCAGCAATGGCATGCTTAATTCCCGCGCTACTTGACTGTAAAGTTCTTCTTTCACACTGGAAAACAGAATGGTTGCATAAGGCGCCAGGGCTTTCTCAAGCCGTTTTGTACCTTCGAGAAACTCTCCAGCTGTAGTTTGCGGTCCATTATTGGAGTTATTAACCATATGGATCTTTTCCAGTTTTATATGTGATATGCCAAGGATTTTCCCCATGGTTTCATCTATATGCTCAATGTCGTAGCTCCATGGGCGAAATGCATTGAGCACATAATAGATCGCCGTGTCCTCCCGGTTCAATTCCTGCTGAAAGCCACCAATAGAACGGGCGCCAATATAGTCACCACCAACATCCAAAACGGTGAAATTCCCTTGGTCTTTAAGCAGCGGACGTACACCGCCCACGACTGTCGGCGCATCATAAAACTGCTCCTGATAGTGAACGTGAATGTCTGTCGCGGTTAGTCTATCCTCCACGTCGCGGGAGCGAAACAGGGGTTTGGTCATATCCATATCAAAGAAATGAACCGGTTTCTCACCTAACCCCTGGAGCTGAGCGGCAAAATTTAAGGCTAATTCGCTTTTGCCGCTGCCCGCCTCACCAATAAATACGAAATTTTTCTGTGTGCCAATCAGTGACTTTAAATCCATCTGTACCTCATTCTTTCAGGTTAAACTACTACCTTGGTGAATGTATGAGCAATCTCCTCACCCCAAAGTATGCATAAGCCACCTTCTGTCAGAGATTGCATTTCATTTTTTCTGGAACGCTTGGAAGTGAAACTGCCGTCTTCATCGTTAAGAGTGTCCACGATTTTCCCTGATAATGCAGCCGCCTCCTAAGTAAGCAAGTCCTACACGGATATCCTTGTAGGACTTGCTTACTTTTCTTTACATAGCGGTGGCGCTTATGGGGAATACTCTCTCCAATAACCTGCTACTCGCCCTCATACACCGCAATCTTGGTGGAGGTCGAAGCAAAATTAATAATTAAAAGCTATCTCCATAGCTATTTTATTTTCTTGCAGCTACGCCGATACTCATGCCCTTTTCAAAGGCTTGACGGTTAAGCGGCAACAGCTTAGGCTTGCTGCCAAGTTTGTGTTCAATCGTATTCCAAATTATCTGCGGCTCAATAATTCCGGTGTAACCTACATAGACACCCAGCATAATGATATTTAGCACCTTGGCATTGCCTAATTCCAGCGCAAGCTCGGTTACTGGGGCTTCTACGATAGTCACGTCGTCACGACCAATGTCGTTGGACACGATGGAACTGTTAATAAACAGGGTTCCGCCGGACTTGAGAGTATTTAAAAACTTATCCATCGACGGCTGGTTCATAACCATCAGGTCGTCCATTTTATCTGCCACAGGAGCACCGATGTTCTCGTCGGAGATGACCACGAAGCAGTTTGCGGTACCACCGCGTTGCTCTGCGCCATAGGACGGGAAAAAGGTGACGTTCATGTCAGTGGAATCGCAAGTGGCCTGGCTCAAGAACTTGCCCAAAGTCATGACGCCCTGCCCGCCGAAGCCAGCAACACATAAATTTCTTTCCATGTTCTTTCGCCTCCTTAACCGTTGTCCCGAATTACACCAAGCGGATATTCGGTCAGCATTTTTTCGTTGAGGTAATCCAAGCTCTTCATGGTATCCAGACCCCAGTTGGTTGGGCAACTGGTAACAATCTCAACCATACTAAAGCCCTTGCCATCCAACTGATTCTGGAAAGCCTTCTTAATAGCCTTGCGAGTCTTTAAGACGTTCTGCGGCGTGTTGCAGCTAGTTCTCTCTAGATAGTAAGGAGCGGTAAGCTGGTTGAGAATTTCGCACATGTGCATCGGATAACCGTGCTCCTCAGCGATACGACCCTTGGGAGCGGTAGACGCCTTCATACCCAGCAGGGTGGTCGGAGCCATCTGCCCGCCGGTCATGCCGTAGATGCCGTTGTTGATGAAGATAACGGTAATATTTTCGCCACGGTTAGCGGCGGAAACGCTTTCACCGAGGCCGATCGAAGCAAAGTCACCGTCGCCTTGATATGTGTAGACAAGGCTCTTTGAGTTGGCCCGTTTTATACCAGTTGCTACCGCACAAGCCCGGCCGTGCGGTGCGGTGACGTTATCATAGCTCATGTACTCCATATGCAGGCCGCAGCAACCGATGCCCAACACAGCTACTGCGTTGTCCATCTGATTCATTTCTTCGAGCACTTCGCCAATCAGTTTTATGACCGTCGAGTGCATACAGCCGGGGCAAAAGCCACTGACTACGTCAGGACGAAGGCCCTTGGTTCTTGCGTAAATCTTTTCCACGTAATTCGCCCTCCTTAAATCAGCTTGGCCACGGCGTCCATGACCTGCTCTTTTTTCATAATATTGCCGCCGGAGCACAGGCATGTCTCAATGGGACAACGTCCCTTGACTGCCAAAGACACGTCCTGCAACATCTGGGCGGGAATACTCATTTCCACATCCAGAATGGTCTTAACCTGACCATAATTCAAGTTTTCGATAGCCTCATAAGGGAACGGATTAACGGTAATCGGACGGATTAAGCCGACCTTCTTGCCGTCGGCGCGGTACTTATCTACAACGGTCTTAGCAATCCGTGCGGAAATGCCATAGGCCACCATAACTAGCTCGGCGTCCTCCACCTTATATTGCTCAACCTGTACATCGTTTTTCTGCCAGTTGTCATACATAGCAGCTGCTTCCTCGTTGCCCTGCTGCATGACTGCAGTAGACCAGTTACCCGGCTGAATCCATCCCCGTTTTGCATAATCAAGTTCGTGGCCGATAGCCGCCCACGATTTTTTGCCGTCCTTGATGGCAGCAATTTCCGCATCACCCTTCATTTCAGGCATGACGACAGGCTCCATCATGGTACCGATAACGCCATCGCAGAGAATAAGTACAGGGTTGCGGTCACGGTCGGCGTAATCGAAGGCCGCAAAGGTCATATCGACAGCTTCCTGCACAGTTGCAGGGGCAAACACCATCATTTTAAAGCCGCCATTGCCGCTGGCTTTTGTCGCCTGCAGATAATCCATTTGAGCAGGCTGGATAGAACCTACACCAGGGCCGCCACGGGATACGTTGGCGTAAACCATGGGAATCCGGGCAGCAGCACAATAGCTGATACCCTCGCTCTTCAGGCTGATGCCCGGACTGGAGCTTGAGGTCATGGAGCGGGTACCGGTAGATGCCGCGCCATAGACCATGTTGATCGACGCAACCTCGCTTTCGCCTTGGATAAACACGCCGCCCACCTCAGGCAAACGACGAGAAAAATATTCAGGAATTTCGTTTTGCGGAGTAATCGGATAGCCCGCAAAAAAACGGCATCCGGCTCTTACTGCTGCCTCGGCGATGGCCTCGCAGCCCTTCATAAAGACACGTTCCATTTTTCATAGACCTCCTTATTTGTAAACTTCAATTGCCGCATCGGGGCAGACCACGCCACACATTTTACAGCCGATACAGGCCTCTGGCTTGACGGCAGCGGCATACTCATAACCCTTGCTGTTAACCTTGTCACCGATGGCAAGCACCTGCTTGGGGCAGAACTTGACACAATAGCCGCAACTCTTGCAGCTCTCGCTACGGATTTCTACTTTTGGCATGTTAATTTCCTCGCTTTCTTGTGATTTAACTGCCGCTTACCGCGCTGGCAAGCACGATGGATAAGTATTTCTCCTCCGAGCTGGAGGCCCGAGAGGTCAGGATAATAGGCTGGGCACTGGCAATAAAGCCGACCTGCCCTTCATGAGGAAGTCCGCCTTAGCGACAACTACCTCATTGTCGGCCACATCGTAGATGGCGACATCAGGTATCACTACGCCGAGCCGCCAAGGATTTCAAGAATTTTCGGCTTATCGCCGAGCAAACCAAGAGTGACATTACCCTTTTTTTGCCGCCTTAAACACCGCTTCCAGAGTGTGCTTGTCCGTTGATACAGCTACAATCACACGTTTTGGGCTTTTGAAACCTGACTCTCGCAATGATTTAGTCAAAGCTTTTGATTGCCATACTATTGCGGCTTCTTTCCATATCTTATATGTTGCAAGATTTAGTCTAGCACTTTTTGCTGTGGGAAACAAGATGTAAATAAAATTTTAGAATGTTTTTTAATCAAAATAAGGCGATAGTGGCTGCAGGTACTTGATTTTACTGGAAAAAACTGATACGATAAATATCTCATATCTTGCAAGAAAAAAGAAATTGGTGAAGGCATTTATGGCTATAATCAAAAAAACATCGCTGGTTGACCAGGTGTATGAAAAGCTCAGAACTGATATTATTTCCCTTCAGCTTCCGCTTGGAAGCAAGCTTAATGTCAACGAACTGCAGACCAAACTGGGCGTGAGCTGCACGCCCATTCGTGAGGCGGTGAACCGCCTACAACTGGAGGGCCTGGTGGAATACGAGGTCAATGTGGGGGCACATGTGCTGACCCTGACCGAGCACGACGTGGATGAGATTCAACTGCTGGCTATGACTCTTCATAAGGCCGCTATCTATCTGGCTATGAAGGATGGGGACAAGTCGAAAATCGCGGCTGATTTTAAAAAGTATCTGAAGGAATACCGAGCGGCAAAAAGCGTTCAAAGTGAGGTAATCGCAATCAATATGATGGTTGGCACCTTTTATAAAAATTGCGGCAACCGACGCTTGGACAACAGTATGATTTCCATTCAGGGGCAGCAGCTTTTGCTGCGCTATGTCTATGCCAACTGCCGGGAGACTCGTGGTGCCGATACGGCCAGCTTTGCGCAGATTCTACAGGGCGTACAGGCAGGGGATGTTGGGACGGTTTTCCAGGCACTAGAGGAAAATGCCGAGCAGATGACTTCGGAACTAAAAAAGTTATTTAATTCACAAAACTATGGGAAATGTTTCTCGCTGATCTGAGAAAACCCTCGCCCTACTGCTGCAAAGCAGTTAAGGCGAGGGTTTTTGTTGTTTTGCCCCGAATATGATTATAAGCTGTAAATATATACTTCCATACTTTTACGCTCGGTAATGGCCATACTTATTTAAGTTGTACCATTCTAAAACAGCAGTTTCTGGCTTTGCTTTCAATAATAGTGAAACTGCTTTGGCAAACTCTAACGAAGCAGAGCCATTGGCCGTAACTACATTAGAATCACAGACAGCTTATTCCTCTAATTTATTTTATCCAGCCGACGTTTAATTTCCTCTTGGAGTTCGGGCGGAGAAATGACACGCACTTTATCAAAGAAACTGAAGACCATTTCTGCCGCCCACGCCAAATTGGAAACTTGAAACGTCTTCTACCTGCTCCTCACTGGCTTCAGAAAAATATGTGCAGATTAACTTCTTTCCACCCTTCATTCCCACAAATATCAACCCACAAGAAAAGAGGAAGTAGCCGCTAAAATATAAAAGTTATTATGCCGAGCAGCCCGCAAAGCAGGGCTGCTCTTGTGGATGAAAATCCAATTTGGGCAATATGGACGAAGACTATAGCATTTTTATTGATTTTTCTGGCAAAACATATTAAAATTACCTAAGATAAATTAATAGTATTTTATGCTGATCAGATATCTGAAGGCAAACTTTATTCTTACATGTAAGAGTAAAGTTTGCCTTTTTTGGTGTTTAAAATCAAGGGGGCTTAATTGAAAGGCGAGATGCCACTTTGTAAGGCGAGACGCCATTTTGTAAATCGACAAGTGAATATTTGTAAACCAAACGCAGTTTTTGTATTCGAAATGCAGTATTTGAAAACGAAAAGCCAC
>Ga0316613_10000138_pt1 | contig 92328 bp, 76 predicted proteins | sample OWC_soil_day10_C_2_FD_207647 | JGI IMG/M metagenome (GOLD analysis project Ga0316613, IMG submission 207647) | Wetland soil microbial communities from Old Woman Creek delta, Ohio, United States - OWC_soil_day10_CT_b | ecosystem: Environmental > Terrestrial > Soil > Wetlands | place: USA: Ohio...
CAAGAAATAATCTTAAACCAAAACACTAATATTCTCATTGTAAGTCATGGCGCTTTATTGATGTATTTGAGGAAAGAGTTGATAAAAAACGGGTTTAAAGGACCTAACTTTAAAATAGCAACCAACGGAAAAATTTATGTATTTGAAAAATAAAACCACAGCTAAAGGCATGTATGCTGGTAATAAGAGCATTTGAGACAATGTCCGATAAGAAACTTATGTGTAATAGAAACATCATGGGAATTAATTAATCGAGAGCAGAAAGGGGAATTTTATGAATATGGATATAGAGAAAACGAATTTGATTCAGAGTTTGGTAATGTCAAATATATGTCGGAAGACAATATAGTGTTTCTTACATGGAAAAAATTCTGCTGTTATGATGACTATAGAAAGCCAACAACATTTGCTTTAGACTTGCTTAAGAAATACCCCAATAGTAATTTTGTTGTTGATGCAAGAAATGGATTTGAAGATGAAAAAGCGGATATAGAATGGGGATTTTCGGTATTGCTTCCGGCTATGTCAAATACAGATTGTAAAAATGTTGTGTTCATCATGAATGAAGTGAATGAAATAGAAGGAGAGATGGACATGTGGACGAAAGAATTCATGAGGTACTTTACGGTGAAGAAAGTTAGCTGTTACGTAGATGCAGCCAAGTTTATAAGTGGGATAATGGGTAAAATCGACCGTTAGAAGCTAGGGGGGGTAAACACTTTGTGACGATTATCGTTAATAAAGCGAATTTTAAAAGACAAAATAGACGCCATTTGGCGTCTATTTTGTCTTTTCGACTCGAAGTGAACTGTTTAATGTGCAAGTAGACAACTGCTTCAATCTAACTACTTGTCGTAGCGGTGTTATGAATTAATGGTTGTCGGGAGCAGGAGGAGGAGAGGGCAGTTTGTGTTGATGATGGTGGGGCTTTTTGGGTGCTGGTGGAACGGGTTGAGGATCGGGGGGGACAGGTTGACCGTCATGGTGTGTGCTCATTTGTTGCGGAGGGGTTACCCAGTTTGGACTTAGTTCATGTGCGCTTACCGAAGCTCCCAGACTTAAGGTGAATAAGAAAAGCAGTACTGTTGCCAGTTTTTTCATAATGTGTAACCTCCTTTTGTCTATGGCTTTATTATACCGGCCGTTTGTAACAGGGAGATTACAGTTTTTTTGCTATTTATGGTCAAATACGACACAAAAACTTGTTTTATATATAGGCCAGCAACTCCGCCGGGGTGCTTACAAGGGCTTTGGCACCGTTGCTTTCCAGTTCGGGTTTGGCGCGAAAACCCCAGAGAACGCCTACGGGATAACATCCCGCGGCAACGGCTGTTTGCATATCTAAGCCGGAATCGCCAACATAAAGGCTGCTTTGTGCGGTGGCTCCTAAGGCCGAACAGGCTTCTAAAACTCCTGTGGGATCCGGTTTACGGGGAATCCCCAGGCGTTGGCCAAGACAAATAGAAAATACAGCAGGGAATAAATGATGTACAATCTTATCTACGTAAATCTGTGGTTTATTGGAAACGACAGCCAGACGGATATGTTTGTTTTGGAGTGCAGTAAGCAGGTCTGTAATACCGTCATAGGGATGGGTATTATCCAAATAGTGAGAACTGTAATGTTCATCAAAAAGACGGCGGGCTTCAAGCGCTATCTCCTTGGTTCTTGCCTCTTCCGGCAGGGAAACTTCGATCAATTTGGCCACTCCGCGCCCAACGAAGTAGCGATAGTTGTCAATAGGATGTGAGGGATAACCGAGGGCGGCAAGAGCAGAGTTTGTACTATTTGCCAGATCGGCCAGGGAATTTACGAGAGTTCCGTCAAGATCAAATATACAGGTGGAAAAGGTATTCATATTATAAAATCCTTTCGGTGGTATAAGAAAATTTGGCAATAATAGAAACTACTTATAAGCTACAGCCGGTGCTGCGGGATTGTCAAGGAGATTCTCTTTAGCGCACAACAAAAAAATGGGCAATAAAAAAGCAACTAGCATGGGGCTAATTGCGCACCGGACAGACTTGGCAATGAAGCCTTCGCCGTACTTGCCGAAAGTAATCACTTATGGTGGTTAGAGAAGGGGGCTGGTGTGATTAGGAAACTTGCTGAATTCCGAGGGTTAGCTGAGTGTCATGGGAAAAAGTCAGGGTATCAAAGTCTAAGGTGGTGTTACCGCACCGGATGTATACAGGATAGTCACCGCTTGGCAGTTTAATGGAGTAGTTACCCTGCTTGTCTGTTTTGGTTTTGATTCGTCCGAAGGTAACAACGACACCGCCTAGGGGGTGGTATTGTTGATTGTATACTGTTCCCGATACCGTTACTTGCGGGCGCTTGGGCTGTCTGGCGCTTGCGGCTGCAGGCACGCCCAGGCAAATGCATAATAGTAATAGAATAGCAGCCAGCTTCCCGGTAAACGTAAAAATGCGCTGATTCATAAGTATTCACCTCGTAAAATGGATTGCTAAGAAACTGAGGTTATACTGCTATTATAGCAAGTTATTGGGGTAAGAAGGGGAGTGAGTAGACCTACCTCATTTTTCCAATAGCTATTAATAGTTTGCCCAACAATAGAAGGGTTATACATAAAGGGACAATACATTTATCCTAGTGACACGGTTATAAAATATTATTGTAAAGTCGCGGTAAGGAGTATGGTATAATGATTTTCATGAGGTGATGGATAGTGTTAAAAAAAGTAGTGGTATTATTTGTGCTGTTATTGTATTGCTTGCCTGTATATGCCGCACCCCAGGAAGAGAATTCCGCGGAACTGTTGAAAACTGTCTTGCGAGCCCAGTCCGTTGAAAAAATTGCTCACGGGGTATGGGTGATTCCTGAAACGGCTATAAACGATTATTTTGCAATGCATACCGAAAGTGACAAATTAAAAAATCCGTCGATAAAACTATTAGGGGATAACAGAATGCAAATTGCGTTTGACAGCAGTATGGGGCGGGTAAACCTTACGTGTGAAGTCAAGCAGTTTGTGCATAATCAAACGCAGTCTTATGCTCAGGTGTATATCCGTAAAAAGGAAGTGGCCGGTAAGCCGTTTATGTCCTGGATGCTGAAGTTTATTCCTATGGGAGCTATCGCGAATTTATATGGCAATCCGCTGAAGGATAGTGATGTTGATGCCCGGTTTGATGGGAATACCCTTAAAATCAACTTTCGGCCGCTGATGGAAAAAACGCTTTTAAATACTGATTTTGGGCGTCAGGTAGAAATAAACTCGATAACGGTATCCGAAGGGGTGCTGGAATTGAACACGAATTTGCGGCCGGAGCGCATGTTGGGGTTGCTTGTCGCAAGATAACGGTACGAGGAATTTATAGGTCCGTTTTGTAAAATTTATATTATCAAAAATTAATAATGTTGGCAAATTTTAACTTTATATTAAGAGATCGTTAAGTCGCTGGATAATGATAAATAGGCGTGGTAGTATGAAGCCGGAGTGGAAAAGCAATCCATTTCGGCTTATTCTTTTTTAGCATAGGAAACGAAAGGAGGAGGCGTCGAGTTGATGCTGAGATGGGATAAGCACACGTTGGCAGAGCCAGAGGAAACAAGGATGCTCTGGTAGGTTTGGTGTTAATAGTTTATAAAAATTATTATCCAAGGAGCGAAAGAACGTGAAAAAAGGTTTAATAATTGTATGTTTGTTTATGTTTGTCCTGGGTCTCGGGGGAACTGCGCTGGCAGCGGGAAATTTTGTGGATGTCCCGGCCAATCATTGGGCTTACGCGTCTGTGCAGAAATTGGCCAAAGCCGGTCTTGTTGATGGGGAATCCTCAAGGCTTTTTAGTGGCGAAAAAACAATTACCCGGTATGAAATGGCCATCATTGTAGCAAAAGCTATGGATAATTATAATAAAGCAGATGATGCGAATAAAGCCGAAATTATGAAGCTGGTTGCCGAATTTGCGAAAGAACTGGATAAATTAGGGCTTCGCATAGCAGCACTGGAAAAAAATCAGTCACCGATTAGTTTCGGGGGCAGCATGGATGTCCGGTATACCGCACAGGATTTTACAAAAGATGGTGTCGGATCAGATGCAAAGGGTCAATATCGCTTGCGTCTCAATATGACGGATAAGTTAGATGATGCTTCTTCGTTAGGATTCCGAATCCTTACATCAACTGGCAGAAAAGGTACGAAATATCCTTATGCTAGTTCATTTACTAAGTTTGGTGCTACTGAAGGATATAGTAAGAGCGATACACCAGTTTCAATTGCGCTAGACCGGGTATTTGTTACTACTAAGCTCGGCCAGATTAATGCCACTGTTGGTGCGCAAGCATTGAAAATTGGTACAACTGATGCGGTTGTCGATTCGGATGCCTATAGTTTTGACGGTGTAAAACTTGAAAGCAGTTTGGGCGGGGTTAATTTAGTTTCTAATGTTGGTCGTTTTCAGACCAACGCCGATGTCTTTTCTTTAGAAGCGTCTGCCAAAACAGGACCAATAGGTTATGGTGTTGGCTATTTGACATTTACCGATAATGCGAGCAGTAATTATACGACCTATTATGCGGATAAAACTTTTGCAAAATATATTTTGGCCAACGCTTCTTATGCGGCTAGCAAGAGTTTGAGCGTGGGTGCGGAATTTGTTAAAAATCAGGCCAGCCTGGCAGCTTCAGCCGGAGCGGGCAGCAAACAAGCCGAAATCGTTTATGCTTTGATCGGCGATCAGAAACTAGTTAAACGCGGTGACAGCAACTGGAAAGTCAGCTATTATAAAGCCGGGAAATATGCTGTTACCCGCTGGTCAAACTGGGATTTAGTTGATGACGGAGCCTCTACTCTTGGTACAGCAGCTGCAAATGCTTTGGAGAGCAAAGACATGAAAGGTTACAATATCAAATATTCCTATGCTTTGGGCAGCAAGCTGAGCGGTTACCTTATGTATGAAAAAATCACCGATGATCAGGTAACTTCTACGAGCGATGGTGGCTATAGCTTCTTCCGGGTTGGACTTAGCGCTAAAATATAACTGAATAATAATTGAATATGGATAGAAAAGCCCCGGCATAGCCGGGGCTTTTCCTGAATGAATACAGGAGGAATTAAAATGAAAAAAATAGTGACGATTTTGGGTGCGAGCCTTGTGTTTTTGTCTATGGCCCACGATTTTGCGGCGGCACAGAATGTAGCAAAAATCACGAAGTATGTCATCGATGTGCCTCCCAAATTCTACGTAGCCTATTCGGGGGAAAACAAAACCGATTTTTCCAACGGGTTTCTAACGGGTTTTGGTTCAGGTATCTGTTTTAAATCATTGAATAAAGATGGTTCCATGGAGTTTTTCGGTATTACCGACCGTGGGCCTAATGGGGATGGACCGAACTATGAGGAGGAGGGAAAGAAGAGTTCCGCTAAATTTTTCCCGTCTCCGGATTTTCAGCCGGAAATTGGCGTTATCCGGGTAAAAGGCGATAAAGCTGAGGTAATTAGCACAATCGGACTTAAAACGAGTCAAGGCACTAAGATTACGGGCCTTCCGGTTCCTCCGGGCAAGGTGGGAGCAACAAACGAGGTCGCTTTGGCAGAAGATATGAAACAATTAGGGTATGATGGTAACGGGCTTGACACGGAAGGGATCGCCCGTGATGGACAGGGGAAGTTCTGGGTTTGCGATGAGTATGGTCCATTTCTCGTCCAATTTGATAAACAGGGTAAAATGCTTAAAAAGTTCGCACCGGGTGACGGATTACCGGAAATATTGAAAAACCGTATTCCCAATCGGGGCTTCGAAGGAATTGCGGTAACACCATCCGGTATAGTATATGGCATTATACAAAGTCCTCTTGATATGGAGGGGGTCACCGGAAAAACAGCCCGGTTTACTCGCATTGTAAAACTGGATCCGAAAACCGGAAAAACAGCAATGTACGCGTACCCCATTGATTTTGACGCCTACAAGAAACCGAAGGACGCTAAAATTGGTGATCTTTATGCTATATCCGATACCAAGCTATTGGTCATTGAGCAAGGAGCGGATAAAAACAAAAATTTACGTAATCTCATTTACGAAATTGACGTAAATCTTGCAACTGATTTATCCGATTTTAGAATTGAAGGGAAAGAACCAGAATTTTTCAGTGATCCGGCGAAACTTGGCGGTCTTAGGTTTGCTGAGAAAAAATTAATCTGCGATTTGCGGGCCTATGGCTGGCAAGCCGAAAAATGCGAAGGCTTGACGGTGCTGCCTGATAAAAAAACTCTAGTAGTGACCAATGATAATGATTTTGGCATGAGTATTAAGGTAGAAGACAACGAACATGTTAATGCGGAAGTGGATCAATATACGTTGCTTTCGACTGGGAGTTTCCTGCATAAGGGGAAACCGGCGCAGCCGCGGATTTCGATTTGTCCGAATGGAGAGGCAGACCGCTATCAGCAACTCTGGCTAATAGAACTGGATCAGCCAATCAGTTAAAGGGAACCTTGCTAGGGTTAATTAAACAGGCATGATAGTGGGCTTGCCTGCAATAAAAACATATAAAAAACAGTTGCGCCGAAGATGCTGAGAAAGGGGTTGCGGCGCCAGAGGTGAAGGAGTACAACGGCAAGAACAGACAGTATTTCACATAGCCCGTAGGGAGCCTGCGTTAATTTGACATCTTTAAGGCAGTATATTACTAAAATGGTAATGACTACAGGAGGAATATGCTTGCCGATAAACAAGATGAGGTCGGGCGGTTTGCGCCCATGAAAAAAGATAAAGGGGAAGGCGCGTGTGAGCAGGGTGATAAGCGCCATAATCACGATAGCCAGCCATACATTATTTACACTCATTTTCGCGGATCCTTTTCTTTAATGTTATTAAAGCGGCAATCGCTAAGATTACCGCATATAGCAGCATGTTTTCTTTGCCTAGGAGGATAAGAGGTGCAAATGCGCAAACTCCGCCGATGACAAAGACAAGCTTGTTGGCAGAGTTCGTATACTGTTCCATAAGTAAGACGACGAATAGAGCGGTTAGAGCAAAATCCAGGCCTTGGGTATTGAAGGTAACGAATTGAGCGGCTACAGCACCGAGAACGCTGCCGATGATCCAGTAAGAATGGTTGAGAAGTGCAATATAAAAATAATATTGCGCTTCTTTTACTTCCGGTGAAGGGGTGACACTGGTCAAAAGAGCGTAGGTTTCATCGGTGAGGGAAAATATCATATAGGGTTTGAACTTGTTTGTCAGGGCAAATTTCCTAAACAAAGACAACCCATAAATCATATGGCGGAAATTGACCAAAAAAGTAATAGTGGCTATTTCCAATAACCCGGCATTATTGGCAAATAGGCCAACCGCCAGGTATTGAGCGGCGCCGGCATAGATAAATACGCTCATAATCAGGGCAAATACCCAGGGGTATCCGGCGTTTTGGAGCAGAAGGCCGAAAGCAAGGCCAATGGCAAGATAGCCGAATAGTACCGGAATGGTTGCGCTAAAAGCTGCGCGCAACGTGTGAAAATCAAAGGTATGTTTGGACATAAATAAGGACTCCTTGTATAAAAACTTGTAGAATATATAATATTAGTCGCGAGGCTTCGTATTCCTGCTGAAATTATGCTTTTCAGAATCTTGTGCTATAATAAATAAAACATGGATTGACGGAGGGCTGCATGAAGGATTTTGTTTTTAGTACGGAAAAAATGCAGGATATGAAACAAAGTATAAAAAATTATTTTTTGGAAGAATGGGAAGAGGAACTGAGCGATTTTAAGGCAGAGCAATTCCTTGAATTTATTATTAAAAACATTGGTCCTAGTATATATAATCAGGCTTTAGCCGATGCTCACACTTTTATTAGTGAACGGATTGAGGAGCTGTTTGGTCTAGAGAAAAGGATATAGGCGTCTTGCCAGCAGAAATGCCAGGGCAAGGCGTTTTTTTTGCCCTCTTAGAGGATGGTGAAATGAATAAATTTGTCGGGAAAAAAAGCTTGAAATGGTAAAAAAATACAATTAACATAGTGGTGTAGTCTAGCAGCAGGCGGAGGGGATCTATGTGAGTGAACAAAGTGTGGGAACCTGGTTAAGTGATTTTGAACGCGGTTACAATTACGTCCGGTTACGCTGCTGGTCGTTGGTCGACAGCAGCAGTGTCCAGGAACTTATGGAGTTGGCTATAGTGTTTGCTGAAGTTAAAGGAGAGAATGCCGAGTTATCCAGAGGGATGGCGGCGTGTTACCGTGATATGGCTCAGCAGGGAAGACTCAAGGAAAAGAAAAAAAGGGAATGTTAAAAAGCCAAGTTAAAAACAAGAGTAAAGTTTGAGCTTTTGGAAAAAGCAGTGAGTCGCTTGAACTATGTACGCTCTTTTGCTACGATAAAGTAAAGTTGTAGTGCAATAAGGAGTTGATTAGGTGTTTAATCGAATTTATGCTGTACAGAGCAAGCTGCTTGAGAAAATTGCCGAGCGAAAGGGAGAGAGTACGGATAGGGATTGGCCGCTGGATTGGGAGAGAATCCACATGATTAGCTGTGCTAAAGTGGGACAATATCTTGCCGCTAGGCGTGGAGTGAATACGGAATTAGCGGCAATTGCATGCGCCGTCCACGATTACGGACGTATCTTATCCGGCAAACAAAAGAATCATGCCGTTTTAGGGTACGAGCCGGTAAAGGAGTTTCTTATTTCCTGTGGATATTTTTCGGAGGCGGAAATCGAGATTGTTGCCCAAGCCGCAAAACTCCATAGCAATAAAAGTGAAGTGGGAAGCCCGCTGGAAGAGGTAGTAAAAGATGCGGATGTGCTTGATTGTTTTGAGTATGGAATTGATCCGGAACGACCGGAGCAACGTAGCCGACTGGAAAATATTATGGCGGAATTAAAATCTATGTAAAGTTGAGCTAATTTACAGAAAATTTACCTAGTTATTCAAGGAATTTAGAGTGGGGTGGCGAAGAACGTTCACATGGAGTTTAGTTTTAATACTAAAGGAGGGTGAATCGCATGAAATCGGATGCCAAACTACCTATGCAAGAGGAAGAAATGGGTATACTGGCCCGGCTTGGGGCAAAACTGGCTGACTGGTGCGAACGCTGGTTTCCCGATGCCTATGTATTCGCGGCCATTGCCGTGGCTATCATCGCCGTAGCGGCGTTAGCCATGGGCCGTACTCCGTATCAAATCGGTGTTGACTTTGGTAAGTCGTTTTGGTCTTTAATATCATTTACCATGCAAATGGCGTTTGTGGTTATCGCCGGCTATATTGTGGCTGTTTCGCCGCCGGTAAAAAAACTGGTTATAATACTGGCCGCTGTGCCAAAGACTCCGAGGTTTGCGGTAGCGTATGTTGCTTTCATGGTAATGGTATCGTCGCTTATAAGCTGGGGGTTTAGCTTGATCTTCGGCGGAATATTGACGCGGGAAATATCCAAACGGGTTCAGGGGATTGACTATCGCGCGATGGGGGCTGCTGCTTACTTAGGGTTAGGCAGTATCTGGGCTTTGGGGTTATCCTCGTCGGCTGCGCTCCTGATGACAACGAAAACGTCAATCCCTGCGGCGCTCTATAAGATTAGCGGGACGATTCCGCTGGAAGAAACTTTGCTCACTTGGCAAAACTTAGTGATGATTGTTGTATTGGTGCTTCTGTCTATGTGGATTTGTTATGTATCCTGTCCGACCGCTGAAAAAGCTAAAACGGCCGAAATGGTAGGTATCCGCTATCAGGATGAGGTGGAAGAAGAACTGGGCAAAGCGCAGACTCCCGGTGAATATTTAGAATATAGTCCTATTCTCACGCTAGTCATTGTATTTTTAGGGTTTATATATTTATTTAATGTGTTTTCCGGACAAGGCGGTTTGGCGGAAAAAATGGATTTAAACGTTTATAATTTCATGTTTCTTATGGTTGGTATGCTGCTCCATTGGACGCCCAAGTCGTTTCTTAAGGCGGCGGCAAAATCTGTGCCGATGACAGGCGGGGTGCTTTTGCAGTTTCCGTTATACGGAGGAATTTTTGGAGTGCTGATGGGGTCGGGCTTGACCGATGTATTGGCAAATTTCTTTGTTTCTATTTCCACCACGGACACATTGCCGGTGATAGTAGGTATTTATTCGGCGATTTTAGGTCTGTTTCTTCCCTCGGGAGGCGGCAAATGGATTGTGGAAGCTCCTTATATGCTGCAGGCGGCCAACCAGCTTCATGTCAGTCTGGGCTGGATGGTACAGGTTTATAACGCCGCGGAGGCATTGCCGAACTTCATTAATCCTTTTTGGATGCTTCCGTTATTAGGGCTTACCGGTGTCAAGGCCCGTGATCTTGCCGGCTACTCTATTTTGCAGCTAATGTTCCACGTGCCGGTGGTATTGTTTTTACTGTGGATACTGGCAAAAACCATTCCTTATATTCCGCCAATTATGCAATAGAATCTAAGAAAATCTGTTGGTTAAAGGCTATCCCGAGAAATTTAGGGGTAGCCTTTTAATTTTTGGTAGTAATTAGGAACGGTTACGATAAAATTAAAACTAATCATTGGTCAAAATTATTTATGGATATTTATTTTTAAAATGGTTGACTCAGGAAAAGTTAAGGTTGTAAAATATAAGTAAAAGTATAAGCCAGAAACTACCTAACGAAGCCGGAACGTAGTGGATTGACGAGTCATATTTTTCGCTGCGGGGCAGGCAAAACAGGCGCGGTACATAGTAGTCCATTTCAGAAAAAAGCGAGGAGGTTGACTATGGGTGAACTTTTACTGGCACGATGGCAGTTTGGGATCACGACAACGTATCACTTTTTGTTTGTTCCTCTAACCTTGGGATTAACGATTTTGGTGGCCATTATGGAAACCGCCTACGTAAGGACGGGTAATGAACTGTATAAGAAGATGGCTAAATTTTGGGGGGAGCTATTTTTAATTAACTTTGCTCTAGGTGTGGTTACAGGTTTAGTACAGGAGTTTCAGTTTGGTATGAACTGGTCGGAGTATGCCCGGTTTATGGGGGATATTTTCGGGGCTCCGCTGGCGCTGGAGGCATTAACTGCCTTTTTCCTGGAATCCACGTTTATTGGTCTCTGGGTCTTCGGCTGGGATAAGATATCACCCAAACTTCATCTTGCCGCCATTTGGATTGTAGCTTTTTCGACCAACTTGTCGGCTTTTTGGATTTTGACGGCAAACTCGTTTATGCAGTCGCCAGTCGGATATGTTTTACGTAACGGACGGGCGGAAATGAATGATTTTGTTGCCGTTATAACTAATAGCTATGTATGGCACCAGTTTCCCCACACAATGTTGGCGGGGATGACAACAGCCGGTGTTTTTGTTATGGCAATTAGTTCTTATCATCTGCTCAGAAGCAATAAGCTTGAATTTTTCCGTCCTTCCTTTAAGTATGGGCTTATATGTACTTTGCTGGCGAGCTTACTAGTGGCCGGAACCGGCCATTTGCAAGGACAGCATGTTGCTAAAGTTCAGCCTATGAAAATGGCAGCTATGGAAGCGTTATGGGAGACGGCAGATCCGGCCCCGTTTGCGGTTGTGGCGACCATTGACCAAACGGCTAGGAAAAATTCTTTTGAAGTCAGTGTGCCGAATGCGTTGTCGTTGTTAGTATATGACTCTTTTTCCGGTGAAGTAAAAGGGATTAACGATCTTCAGGTCGAGTATGTCAGCCGTTTTGGTCCGGGAAACTATGTGCCTGATGTTCCCACCGCTTTTTGGAGTTTCCGGGTTATGGTAATTGCCGGAAGCTGGCTAGTGCTGCTTGCACTGGTGAGCGCGTATTTGTGGAGGACAGGTAAGCTGGAAGAAAAGACATGGGTGCTTAAAGCCGCTCTTTATACGCTACCGGTTCCATATATAGCCAATACCGCCGGTTGGCTGGCCGCGGAATCCGGGCGTCAGCCTTGGATCGTTTTTGGCCTGCAGCGGGTGGAGCAAGCCGTTTCTCCTGTCGTGTCGGCCGAGGCTATATGGATTTCTTTGCTCGGGTTTACTGTGGTGTATGGTTTGCTGGCAATTGCCGGGGTGTATCTGTTGCATAAGTTTGCCGTGCGAGGTCCGGAGTCGGAGGTTACATTGAATCAGCCTCAGGCGGGCGGAAAGGGGTCAACGCTATGGATTTGAGCATAGTTTGGTTTGGTCTTGTTACGGTACTGTTTATTGGATTTTTCTTTCTGGAAGGCTTTGATTACGGAGTAGGGATATTGTTGCCGTTTTTGGGAAAAGATGATACGGAACGACGAATGATTATCAACTCCATTGGACCGGTATGGGACGGCAATGAAGTTTGGATGATTACCGCTGGAGGAGCGTTGTTTGCAGCCTTTCCCCATGTTTATGCCACTTTGTTCAGCGGATTCTATTTAGCACTGTTTTTCATGCTGATTGCTTTAATAGTACGGGGCGTAGCCTTTGAATTTCGCAGTAAGGATTCTAACCCGGTTTGGCGCGGTACCTGGGATTGGATGATTTTTATCGGCAGCCTGGTTCCGGCACTGCTCTGGGGAGTGGCTGTGACTAATCTTATTCAGGGGGTGCCGATTAACGCCGAAATGCAGTATGTGGGTACTTTCTTTGATTTATTGAGTCCCTATACGCTGGTTGGTGGGATTGCTTTTATTTTGGTCTTCCTGTTCCATGGAGCGGTTTACCTTTCCCTAAAAACCGAACCCAATATATCGGACAGAGCCAGAAAGGCGGCGCTTAAATGGGGCGTGTTGACCGCGGTATTCTGCCTGGTGCTGGTTGGCATGACGTATACTAATACCCAACTATTTACTAAACCGGGGGCAGGTGTTATGCTTATCTTAGCAGTAGTTGCATTTGTAGCGGCCTACGGTTTGGTATTGCGGGGTTCATACGGCTGGGCATTCGGCGGCAGTGCCTTAACCATTGTATTTATAACGTTGGCTTTCTTCCTGGGGCTATTCCCCAGTCTGATGGTGTCGAGCTTAAATCCGTCCTGGAATCTAACTATCGTTAATTCGTCCTCAAGTCCTTATACTCTTACTTTAATGACTATTGCTGCGGTGATATTTGTCCCGATAGTCCTTCTTTATCAAGGATGGACTTACTGGGTGTTTCGTCAGCGGGTAACAAGTAAGCGCCTTAAGTACTAAGTGTAGCGCAGGGCTGCCGGAAACCTCGGTTTTCCGGCAGCTTTTTTATTTGGAGGTTAAATGGGGAAATTCTCTGTGTTATGGCGCGAAGTGAAAAGTCAGAGGCCAATGTTTTTGTTACTGGTGGGAATTTTTGTTGGCAGTGCCGCTACAACAGTGGGGCAGGCGTATGCGCTGGCAAGTTTGATAAACGGAGCTTTCCTTGAGGGGCAAAATATATCTGAATTAAAAGGCTGGCTGGGTCTATTACTAGCATCCATACTTTGTAAGACACTATTTATCTGGGCGGGGGATTATTGGAGTCATACTTTGGCGGCGGTTGTTAAAGCCGATGTCCGTAAGCGGCTTGTGCAGCATGTTTTTGAGGTGGGGCCTGTCGGTGCGGCCCGCTGGCATACAGGAGAAGTGCTCAGTACGCTGATGGATGGAGTCGAGAACCTCGAACAGTATTTTTCCCGATACTTGCCGCAACTGGTAACGGTTGCTCTTATACCGCCTCTTATTTTAGCGGTGATATTTATCGAGAATGCTGCCGCAGGGGTTATTTTGATTATAACAGGCCCGTTGGTACCTGCGTTTATGGTGCTGATTGGCCGCTGGGCCGGCAGTGTGGAACAAAAACAGTGGCAGGCGGTAAGCAGGCTGGGGAGCCATTTTTTTGATGTGTTGGCAGGATTGACGACACTGATCTTATTTAATCGCAGTAAAGAGCAGTCGCTAATCATTGCCCGTATGAGCGAGTCGCTTAGAAAAAGCACTCTTGCAGTGCTGCGAGTGGCTTTTTTATCCTCGCTGACGCTGGAATTATTGACTACGCTTAGTACGGCTTTAGTGGCCGTTATCATCGGGCTGAAGCTATTGTACGGCCAGTTAGCTTTTCGGGAAGCCTTTTTTATATTGTTATTAACACCCAACTATTTTTTACCGTTACGGTTGCTCGGAAGTAGTTTCCATGCGGCACGGTCGGGACAGGCTGCGGCCCAAAGCATTCAAAAACTTCTGGCTGTAGAACAAGCCGGTGTATCTTGGCAGGGGGAACGTCATGAAACCGGCGCAGCAGTGGAAATTGGTCTGGAAAAAGTAACTTTTCGGTATGCGGACGAAAAAAGCCCGGTGCTTAATGAAGTTAGTTTTACTATTCATCCTAAGGAAAAAGTAGCCTTAGTTGGGGAAAGTGGCGCGGGGAAAAGCACTATTGCTGATATGCTGCTTGGCTTTATTGCGCCCGATCAAGGCTGTATCACGGTCAATGGGCGGCAATTGTATACTTATTCGCGGGAAGGTTGGCTGAGTCAGGTGGCCTATGTGCCACAGTTTCCTCATATTTTTCATGGCAGCGTTGCCGATAATATTAGATTTGGCCGGGATGGGTCTTGGGAAGAAGTTAGGGCTGCCGCAAAGGCAGCTTCTGCCGACGAGTTTATCGAAAAGCTCCCTCAGGGCTATGCTACCGTTATTGGCGAGGGCGGTTTAGGGTTGAGCGGCGGTGAAAGCCAGCGGATCGCCATTGCCCGGGCGTTTTATAAAAAAGCACCATTTCTCATTTTGGATGAACCGGCCAGCGGGCTGGATGCGGCTAACGAATACAGAGTAAGCCAAGCGCTGGAAAACTTGATGGCTGACCGGACGGTGTTGATTATTGCTCATCGGTTAAGTACGGTATATAAGTCTGACCGTATCGTGGTCCTGGAAAACGGGCGCGTTACAGAAACAGGTACTCATAAAGCTCTTTTGGCCAATCGGGGAAGCTACTATCGGTTGATAAGCGCCTATAAGGGGGACGCATGAAAATATTTTTACGGATGTTGACTCTGGCGAAAGAGATGTGGCCGGTCTTGTTCGGAGCTGTACTATTGGCGGCCGGGGCGGTAGCAGGCAACATTGGTTTAATGGCGGTCTCTGCCTACTTAATCGCAGTGGCGGCTCTTCAGCCGCCAATAGGCGCTATATCGGTGGCTGTTGTCGGGGTGAGGTTTTTTGGTATTGCCCGGGCGGTGTTTAGATATGCAGAACGGTACTATGCGCATGATGCTACCTTGCGATTATTAAGCAGGCTTCGCACTTCTATTTACTTGGCGGTCGAACCGTTGGCGGGAGTCAGAATGGATGTAGTCCGTAGTGACTTATGGACGCGCTTAGTAAGTGATGTTGATACTATACAGCATTTTTATTTGCGGGTACTTATTCCGCCGGGAGTGGCACTGATTACTTTTTTTGCCATGTTGGTCTGGCTGTCCTTTTTTGGCTGGCAATTTATGCTGGTGTTGATGGCAGGTTTTATTCTGGGCGGACTACTGTTGCCGACTGCGCTTTATCTAACAGGACAAGGGATTGGTAGGAATCTGGTTGCATCGAAAACGTCGCTTGCTACCCTGCTGGCAGATAGTATAAATGGACTTCGGGACTTAGCGGCGTTCGGACAATGGGAACGCCAGAAGGAAAAGGTGACTGCTGCTGACTTAACACTGAGTGAGTGGCAGCGGCGGGCGGCTCATCATAGTGCATTAGGGGAAGCGTTTATTTACCTGGTTTCTTCCCTCGCGCTTTTGGCAGTAGTGGTTGTTGCTATAGGATTATGCGGACCGGGAGGCGCATGTAACGGTGTTTATATTGCGATGCTGGCTCTTGGCGTGCAAAGCAGCTTTGAAGCAGTGGCCCCTTTAGTCGCGTTTGGCCGATTTTGGGAGGAAAGCCGGACGGCGGCCGCCCGAATTTTCTCTCTTGAAAATATTCCGGTAGCTTCGCGTGAGGAGCCTTCAGCGGCTGATATTGCCGGCGGGGAGATAGAGTGCCATGACCTCAGTTTCCGGTATGGGGAGAATTTACCCTGGGTGCTTAAAGGGGTGTCCTTCAAGGTAGAGGAAGGAAAACATGTAGCTATTGTCGGACCCAGTGGGGCGGGGAAAAGTTCTTTAGCCGGATTACTGGTAGGTTTCGGGAAGCCTGAGGTTGGAGAGATAACGCTGGGTGGAAAAAAAATAAGTGACTATTCTACCACGGCTCTAAGAGAGTATATTGCGCTGGTATCACAGAGCAGCCATATTTTCAACGCCTCGCTGGGGGACAATCTGAGATTGGCGAAACCGTCGGCATCCGACCAGGAATTAGTGGACGCTCTGGAAAAGGCACAATTGGCTGAATTTGTTAGACGCTTGCCGGAAGGGCTGGACACTTGGGTAGGGAGTAACGGCCAGCTTTTGTCCGGCGGACAGCGGCAGCGGCTAGTTATCTCCAGAGCAATAGTAAAAAAATCGCCTGTGTTGATTTTAGATGAGCCGGGAGCCGGTTTGGACGCGATCACTGAACGAAGCCTGAGGATGGCGGCTAAGGGTATGATGCAGGGAAAGACGATGATTATAATTACGCATAAATTGACGGGGCTAGAAGATATGGATGATATTTTGGTATTGAAGGAAGGCCAAGTTGTCGAGCAAGGCCGTTACTTTGAGCTATTAGCTGCCAAAGGTGTATTTTACAATATGTGGTGTTTGCAGAAGGATATCTTACGTTAAAGTGCAGCGGGGAAAGAGAGGTATAGACTATGCACGATTTTTTAACTGAAGTGACAAAGCAATTGGCGAACCGTTGTCCCGGCATACAGAACCAGGAGGCGTTTTTACCCTCCGCTGTGCTCCTACCGTTCGTTGAAAGGGATGGAGAATGGGGAATATTGTTTGAGGTGAGAGCAGCAAATTTGTCCTGGCAACCGGGGGAAATTTGTTTTCCCGGCGGTCGCATAGAATTGCAGGATGCCAGCCCAAAGGCTGCGGCCATCAGGGAAACGTGTGAAGAACTGGGGATTGCACCGGAGGCAGTGCAGGTATTGGGACAATTAGATCATGTCCTTACCCCGCTTGGACTTATGATATATCCATTTGCCGGTTGTATTGCTGATTCGAACAGCATTAGGCACAACCCGGATGAAGTAGCTGAAACCTTTGTAGTTCCGTTTACTTTTTTTATGGAGCACGAACCGCAGGTGGCGGTCATGGAAACTGCAACCCGACCACACCAGGATTTTCCCATTGACCTTGTGCCGGATATGGCCTTCGAATGGCGGCGCCGTTCTTCTTATAAGGTGTTGTTTTATCGCTATAAGGAGAGAGTCATTTGGGGAATTACCGCGGGAATTGTTCATCATTTTGTCAAGCTTCTAAAAAAACGGGATATATAAAAATAAAAAGCCCTCCATTTTTCGGAGGGCTTTGGTTTTCCGTTTTAAATTGTTGGCTCTGTTATCTTCCAGCAGCTTCCGTGAAGAGCCTGATTATACATTTCGGTGATGGTAGCGAACAAGGTGCTGCGTTTCGGTGTTCGCTTTTTTGTAAGTAAGGAAAACTTAAACCAGCGTCCTTCTCGAGATAATTGATAAAAGGCGTTGTCGATTTTCAGTAAAATGACTTTGGTAGGTGATTTGCCCAGAGCGTCTTCCAGTTCTCTAACAGCCCAGCCGTCCAAAGGCGGTAAGGAATTTGGTCGAATTTCCTGCATAAACATACACCCCTTTTACTTAACGCTGTATTGAGTTTATAAGGTTGATATTATTATATCATTCTATTGTTAGACAAGCGCTATTCAAAATACGGCATTTCCGTTAAACGGTAACAAAAAGCAACTGATAGCTAAATAAGACGCAATATTTCTTCTTTTCTCATATTTGACCAAGGGACTATCCCGTGGGGAAAAGTAAGAGGCTCTTCCGTAATTTTATGCCAAAAAAAGGGGGAACGAATAAGATCGATTTTGCTGCCAATACTATCAGTAAATCTGGAAGTTGAGGGGTGAATATTTTGCGTAAGTGTAAGTTGACTACCATAATGTTACTCATTGTAGTGGTTCTTTCCTCGCTCTCCTTGCTTTTACTTGCCGGATGCGGCAAGCCGGCTCCCAAGCCTCTCCCGAATCCGGCAGCTCCGGGGGCTAGTCTTAAACCGGCGCGAATGGTTATAGGGTATTATGAAAATCCCTGGCCAGGAACACCTGATCAAACTGGTTCTTTTCCCAGTATGAAAACTTTTGCCAAAAGTATGACCGGAGTCGGACCTTTCTGGTATAAAGCAACAGCCGACGGAACTTTAGAGGCGAAGGACAGTCAACTCGTCTATGATACCGCCAGAGGGCTCGGAATGAAAATGTATCCTTTGATAACGAATAAGACAGGTGCTACCGATGCTATTATGGGTGATGCGGCCGTTAGAACGAAAGTAACGGATAACATTGTAAAAATAGTGCAAGAACGGGCGTATGACGGTGTAAACATAGACTTTGAATTATTACCGAAAAAACATAGGGAAAACTTAACGGCCTTTATGGCGGAGTTATATCCTAAGATGAAAGCCATTAACAAAACGGTAATCATTTCTGTCTTCCCGCAAGTGGATGTTGCGGAGGATGTTTCCGGGGCGTACGATTATCCGGCGTTAGCCCAGAATAGTGATTTCCTGCAGATTATGCTGTACGATCATCATTGGTCATCCTCTGATCCGGGGCCATTGGCACCGCTGGACTGGTACGAAAAAAATCTTAAATATGCCATTGAGCAGGCTGGCGGGCCACAGAAAATAATTGCCGGTGTCAGTGCCTATGGCTATGATTGGCCGCCAAAAGACAGCGGTGATGCCGAAACTGTCAGCTATTCCGATGCTATTGTCCGGGCGGAAAAACATGGAGTTCCTGTTTCCTATGATGAAACTGCGCAAGCGCCTTATTTTAAGTACGACGGCCACGAAGTGTGGTTTGAAAATGACAAGAGCACAGCCGCAAAGCTGGACATAGTAGCCAAGTATGATCCCGCGGGTATTGCTATATGGCGGCTTGGACAGGAACAGCCGGAGATATGGCCGATTATTGATAAAAAGTTCCCTAGACAACAGTAGAAAAATAGCCTGCCGAATCACCGGCAGGCTATTTTATATAGGTATAAATAAAAAAATGCAGTTATTGACGATTAAAAGCAAATTCTGATATACTCGTATAAGAATTAATTTCAGCGAGAATTAACTATGATGGCTTCCGCCTAGTTTTTCAAAAACCTGGCTGAAGCCAAAACTTTTATGAGTGATGCTCGATGTTAGAGGGGATGGCTGTGCAGTGACAACACAAATGGAACGACGTTCGCCGGAGGGCCAAAGCCGGCTGGAGAAACGTTTGGCCGGCCAGCAAAAAAAAAGCAAGCGCTGGATTTGGCTGACTATTGCCGGGTTGATTATTTTTATGATAGCAGCCGGTGCCTCTTACCTTATCTTTGGGGGAAATCTGAATAAAGCCAAACGGGCCATGGGGCTAAGCGGCTTGCCAAATAAAATTAACATCCTTGTTTTGGGTGTAGACGAGCGCTCGGATGATGTGGGCCGTTCTGATACCATGATGGTTTTTATGGTTGATACTAAGACGGAACAAGTCAATCTTTTATCCGTGCCCAGAGATACACGCGTAAAAATACCGGGGCATGGATATGATAAAATTAATCATGCCTATGCCTGGGGTGGCCACAAGCTGTCTATGCAAGCCGTCGAAGATCTTTTGGGCATATCCATTGATTATTATGTTATAGTGAACTTCTCCGGATTTTGCAAGATTGTCGATGCCATTGGCGGAGTAGATATTAATGTAGAAAAGCGGATGTTTTATCAAGACCCCTATGACAATTTGACAATAGACCTATATCCGGGACTGCAGCATATGGACGGAAAAACCGCTATTCAATACGCACGGTACCGGGATAGCGAGGGAGATATTGGGCGTATTGAGCGCCAGCAGAAGTTCGTTAAGGCAGTATTGAAAGAAGTAACCAGTCCGGCGATTATTACCCGCATACCGGCGATTCTACGGGAAGTGAGTTCTACGGTAGTGAGTAATATGTCGATGCCGGAAATGCTTAATTTTGCCAAGTTGTTAAATAATGCGCAAAAGTTGGGGCTGAAAGCCCAAATGGTTCCGGGAACGCCGGCGTATGTTCAAGATATCAGTTATTGGCTGCCTGATGTCGTGGCGTTACGGAAGTATGTTGCGGAAGTGCAGGAAACTCCGCTTCAGACAAAGGATATTTCGGAAACTAAACAATTAGCGGAAACGTATCAGCAATCGATCCCTAAAGAAATGGAAATTAAAGAGCCATTACCTACGTATGATAAGGACAAGCTTACAGATAAAAAAGAAGATGCCGAAAAGGCGAAACAGGAGACAGCTAAGCCGCCAGCCAATGATAAGCTGACCGTAGCTGTTGTGAATGCCAGTGGCAACGCCAATGCCGGGACAAAGATTGCTTCTCTTTTAAAGGCGCGGGGGTTTGAAGTAGTTAGTCTAAGCAACTCCACTCAAGTTACGGAAAAAAGCAGCGTTACTTCCTACTCTAAAGACAGCGCGGTGTCCAGTAAATTGACGGGACTCCCCTTTGACTATACAGTGCAGATAAAGCCTGATGACACAAAGTCGGTTAAGGCTTTGGTAGTTATCGGTAAGAACTATGAATAAGTAGTATGCTATATTCGTCCGTGCCAGGTGCATGGACGATTTTTTTTTCGCAGCAGTGCCATAATAAGAGTAGCAAAGAGTGCAAAAGGGGCGATGAACGTGTGGGATCTCGAAAAATCCTGGCGTATCTCGGTGTTGTTGGTTATCGCGTTTTCCGTTATGGTGCTACTGATTACGAGATTGGTATGGATTCAACTGTTAGAGGGTCCCCAGTATAAAAAAATAGCGGAAGCAAACCGGATTAGAAAGCTGTATCAGCAGGCACCGCGTGGCACGTTTTATGATCGTAATGGTGCGGTGCTGGTGGGGAATCGTCCTAGCTTTGCCATTTCCGTAATACCGGCTGAATATGCCAATGCGCAAGCCGCTACCCCCTTTCTGGCGCAGGTCACAGGTATGACGGAAGGGGATATAGCCCAGTTAGTAGAGCAGGGGCAGGCATTTTTGTATACCCCTGTTCGGCTTAAACGGGACGTAGACCAAGTGGCTATAAGTCAGATTGAGGAAAACAAAGCTTGGCTGCCGGGGGTTATTATTGAGGCGATTCCAGTACGTTACTATGTCTATGGGGATATGGCCGCCCATGTCTTCGGGTATATTGGACGGATTAGTGAAGAGGAGTATAATACGGCCTCACAAAGAGGATATGCCATGAGTGACATGATTGGCAAGGCGGGCCTTGAACATGTGTGGGAAAAAGAGCTGCGCGGCGTAGATGGAGGAAGGGAAGTAGAAGTAAACGCTTTAGGGGAGGAAGTTGCCTCGGCAGGAGAAAAGACCGCTATAGCTGGGAACAGTTTGGTTCTTACTCTCGATGCAAATTTGCAAAAAGCTGCGGAAGAGGCTCTAAAAGAACAAATATCCGTCAGTCGTTCGAGTGGCATGCCCGCTAAAGGCGGAGCAATAGTTGTTCTTGATGTAAAAACGGGAGGGGTACTGGCCCTTGCCAGCAGCCCATCTTTTAACCCCAATGCCTTTGTAGGCGGTATAACTAGCCGTGAATGGGAGAATCTCCTGAAGAATCCGGATAAGCCGCTGGGAAATCGGGCAATCCAGAATATGTATCCCCCGGGTTCAGTGTTTAAAGTCATTACCGCCTCGGCAGCCTTGGAAACGGGTGTGACTACTCCAGAAGAAATATTCCGGGATAACGGTTATTATGTATTATCAGGCTGGACCTTTTATGGTTGGGAACCTAAAGGCTTGGGAAAGTTGAACATTGTGGATGCCATAGCCATGTCCAGTGATCCGGTATTTTATGAGCTTGGCCGGAGACTGGGGACGGACAGGCTGGCTTCCTACGCGCTCACCTTTGGGTTAGGAAGTGTCAGCGGGATTGGCCTGCCGGGGGAAGAAGCGGGAGTAGTACCGACCGAGGCTTGGAAAGAGGCAACGTACGGAGAGCCTTGGTATCCGGGGGAAACCATCATTGCTGCAATTGGACAAGGGTATTATCTCGTCACACCGTTGCAACAAGCGCTCACTATGATGGCGGTGGCTAACGGTGGCATTATATATAAACCCATTTTGGTGGATAAAGTCATAAATCCCCAGGGTGCTTTGGTTACTAAGATATCTCCTTCTATCTTAAGAACCATATATTTGCGCCCCGAAGTATGGGACGAAGTACGCCGCGGTATGACCGGGGTTATACGGAAAGGAACAGCGGCTATTGCTTTTCAGGGATTCACTAAGACTGTAGCCGGGAAGACCGGCTCCGCTGAGACCGGAAGGGATACTGTCCATTCGTGGTTTGCCGGTTATGCGCCGGTGGAAAATCCGGAAATAGCCTTTGCGGTGCTGGTTGAAGATGCCGGTGAAGGAGCTATGGCGGCAGTGCCGCTGGGGCGAAAAATTGTTGAGGTCTACTATGGTCTGCCAGCAGCTGGTAAGGCTCCGGCGGCCAGAAGTGATTAGCACAGACTTAAAGGATAATATTGCTAAGGCTCGAAATACATATGGTATAGGAGATGACGTAGATGGCGTATTATCCGGTAAATTTAAATATCGCCGGGCGAAAGTGTTTGATAGTCGGCGGTGGCGAGGTAGCCGAACGCAAGGCTTTGTCACTTTTGGCCGCAAGCGGTGTTATTGCCGTATGCAGCCCGGCAATAACACCGGAGCTGTCACGGCTTGCGCAAAACGGAACAATAACGCATATAAACGCAGAATTTCACCCGGTACTTATGGAGGGCGTCTTTCTTATAATTTGTGCAACAAATAATACAGAGATTAACCGGCTTGCGGCTGAGGCAGCCCACAGTAAGGGCATTTTGGTCAACGTGGCTGATCAACCCGATTTGGGCAATTTTACGGTGCCGGCCCAAGTGGCGCATGGTGATTTATTATTAACGGTTTCTACGGGGGGGAAAAGTCCCGCGCTGGCCGGTTGGCTGCGCCGCGACTTACTAAAACACTACGGGCCGGAATATGGCCTATATTTAGAGCTTATTTCCCGCCTGCGCCAAGAGTTTAAAGAACAACTGGCCACCCCTGGTGAGAGGCAGGCGGTATGGAGGGAAAGTCTAAATGAGGAAGTTTTCCGGCTGTTGGCAGCCGGTAAGCTGGAAGATGCAGAGGAGAAGATAAGGAATGCAGTTGGTGGTTCTGGGATTAAATCATAAAAGTGCACCGGTAGAAATCCGAGAGTGCTTTGCGTTTTCCGAAGAGCAGATCAAGCATGGTTTGCTGCGTATCCGCGAGTATGAGGATGTACTGGAAGGACTTATCCTGTCTACCTGCAACCGAACGGAAATGTATGCGGTGGTAGATGATGCAGCGGATGCTCTGCCGACATTAATAGACTTTCTGGTAAGTTTGAATAATACCAAAGTCAAAGTAGATGAGTATCTCTTTTATTATGCAGAGGAAGAATGCATCCGGCACTTGTTTCGGGTGGCCGCAAGTCTGGATTCACTGGTAGTAGGAGAGGGACAAATTCTTAGCCAGGTGAAAAAGGCGTATTCTATTGCCCGCGACGCTCAAACTATGGGGACAATACTCAATACCTTGTTTAACCGGGCTATCGCTGTAGGAAAAAAAGTACGCACCAAGACAAAGATCGCGCATAGCGCCGTATCCGTCAGCTATGCGGCGGTAGAACTGGCAAAAAAAGTATTTGGCGATTTAACCTGCTCCAATGTGCTCATTCTAGGGGCGGGGGAGATGAGCGAACTTACGGCTCGGCATTTGGTAGAAAACGGAGTGCGGACGGTTTTCGTATCCAATCGAAATCATGACCGGGCTATTTGTTTGGCAGAGCAGTTTCATGGCATCGCGGTTCCCTACAAGGATTTTCTGACCTGCGCGGTCGATGCTGACATTGTGATTACTTCCACCGGAGCACCGCATTATATTATACGGACGTGGGATGTGGCGCACTTGATGGCAAAACGGCAAGGGCGTCCTATTATATTTATTGATATAGCGGTTCCGCGTGATATTGAACCGGAAGTGGAAGCTATAGCGGGCGTACAGTTATTTAATATTGACGGCCTGGAAGCGGTAGTGGAATCCAATGTACAAGGACGCCTCAGGGAAGCGAAAGCGGCGGAGCAGATTGTAGAAGAGGATTTGAAGGAACTTTTGGTCAAATTCCGGTATTTGTCATACCGACCCGTATTAGCAAGGCTTGCCGCTAAAAATGAGCGAATTCGCCAGCGGGCGTTAAAGGTGGCATTTAATAAATTGCCCAATCTGACGCCGGAGGAACGACGTATTATCGAAAATATGAGTAAGTTACTGACAAGAAAGCTCTTGAGGGATCCCATTGTCAAGGTGAATGAAGCAGCGGGAACGGAAGAGGAACAGCAATATATCGATGCGTTAAGAACTCTGTTTAAACTGGATGAAATAGGAGAGGGAGATAAGGTTGATAGAAAAACTTGTCATCGGTACGCGCGGCAGTAAATTGGCACTATGGCAGGCTAACTATGTGGCTGATTTGCTTAAAGCTCGTTATCCGGCGATACAGGTAGTGCTAAAAAATATTGTTACCACCGGTGACAAAATTCTTGATGTACCGTTAGCTAAGATTGGCGGTAAAGGACTTTTTACTAAAGAATTGGAAAAAGAGTTGTTATCCGGGGAAATTGATTTAGCAGTACATAGTCTGAAAGATATGCCTACGCAACTGCCGCCGGGCTTGACGCTGGGGGCAGTCACCGAGCGTATGGACGCGAGAGATGCTCTTGTCAGTGATACATATACTGGCGTAGATACCTTGCCGCAAGGGGCCAGAGTGGGTACATCCAGCTTAAGGAGAAAGGCCCAGTTATTACATTATCGCCCGGATTTGATCATAAAAGATTTACGGGGAAATCTGGATACCCGTCTGGCGAAGCTTAGAAATTCCGAATTAGACGCCATTGTTTTGGCAGTAGCGGGCCTTACCCGTTTAAATTGGGAGCGGCATATTGCCCAAATTCTGCCGGAAGATATCTGCTTACCCGCAGTCGGCCAGGGGGCGTTGGCCATTGAAACCAGGGAGAATGACGAAGCGGTGCTCAATGTACTGAGCTGTTTGCATCATGAGCAAACGGCGCAAATTACTGTTGCCGAGCGGGCTTTTCTAAACTGGGTGGAGGGCAACTGCCAAGTGCCGATAGGGGTATATGGCCGGATTACGGAAGAGGGACTTGTTTTACAGGCGGTTATTTTGTCGGTAGACGGACGGCTGCGTCTGGAAGACAGGGAAACAGGGCACCTCGAAGACGCGTATCAAATAGGCGCAAGGCTTGCGCAGCGTATGTATAACAGCGGTGGACGGGAAATATTGGCCGAACTGCGCGATACACAGGAGGCGAGGTCATGAATAAAGGAATAGTCTATTTAGTCGGGGCTGGACCTGGTGATTATAAATTGATGAGTGTCAAAGGTGTGGAAGTACTCAAAATTGCGGAAGTCATTGTATATGACCGGCTGGCGGATGCCCGCCTGTTGGAACATACGAGACCTGAGGCGGAGCTTGTTTATGTAGGCAAGGCTTCTAGTCAGCACATAATGCGTCAGCAGGATATCAATGCTTTGCTGGTTGACAGGGCTCGTCAGGGAAAAACTGTTGTGCGGTTAAAAGGCGGTGACCCTTTTGTTTTCGGACGGGGTGGAGAAGAAGCGCTGGAGTTGGCGGCGGCCCGGATTCCTTTTGAAATTGTGCCGGGGATAACGTCGGCTATATCTGTACCGGCTTATGCCGGGATACCGGTTACCCACCGGGGAATTGCGACTTCGTTTACGGTGGTAACTGGTCATGAAGAGGAAGGCAAGAGCCAGTCTACGCTGCGGTGGGATAAACTGGCGATGGGGGCGGATACGCTGGTGTTTTTGATGGGGGTTGAAAACCTGCCGAATATAACTGCGAAACTCATCGCCCACGGGCGGGCACCTACCACTCCGGCGGCAGTAATTCGCTGGGGGACAAAGCCCGAGCAAGAAGTGTTAGTCACTACTTTAGGGGAAGCTGCCCAAGAGACTGCGCGGCGGGGAATAAAGCCACCGGCCATTTTTATTGTTGGTGATGTGGTATCCTTGAGAAAAGATATAGCTTGGTTTGACAACAGGCCCCTTTCAGGGAAAACTATTCTTGTAACGAGAGCCAGAGAGCAGGCCAGTACTCTTACCGAAGCTTTGGAAGCCCTTGGGGCTAAATGCGTTGAGGCTCCCGCAATAAAAATTAATCCTCCGGCTAGTTTTGACAGGTTAGACCGCGCCATACTTGAACTGAACGCGTACCAATGGCTGATTTTTACCAGCGTGAATGGAGTGGACAGTTTTTTTAACCGATTGCAGTATTCCGGGCGCGATACAAGAGCGTTACGGGAGGTAAAGGTAGCGGCCATTGGCCTTAAAACGGCGGAGAAACTGCGGCAGTTTGGGATACTGGCCGATGTTGTCCCCGCCGAGTTTAGAGCGGAAGGTATTGTCAGCGTTATGGAGGATAAATTGGCTGCCGGTATGAGAGTCCTTATACCACGGGCGGCGGTAGCAAGGGATATGTTGCCGGAGGCTCTGTCCCGAATGGGGGTAACGGTGGATGTAGTAGAAGCCTATCGTACCGGGCTGGGAGAAGCCGATGGAAAAAGCGTAGCCGAACAGTTAAAGGATAAAGAGATTCAATTCGTTACCTTTACTAGCTCCTCGACGGTGACGAATTTGATTGGTTTGTTGGGAGAAGAGGCGGCAAGTCTTTTAGCGTCGACGACAGTGGCCTGTATCGGGCCGATTACGGCAGAGACCTGTGTCCAACATGGCCTGCACCCGGATATTATTGCAGAAGAATTTACGATAAGAGGATTGGTAGATGCCATCCATGCTTATATTTGCGAGAAGGAGGAGTAATGTATGACCCCATACATTCGACCACAGCGGCTGCGAGTGTCGGCCGGAATCAGGGCGATGGTCCGAGAAACACAGTTAATGCCGACAGACTTTGTATATCCTCTATTTGTGGTGCCGGGAAAAGAGATTAAAAGAGAAATACCGGTGTTGTCGGGACAGTACCATGTATCGAGCGATATGGCAGTGCGAGTAGCGAAGGAAGTCTATGAACGGGGAATTCCTGCGGTAATGGTATTTGGTCTGCCGGAATATAAAGATGACCAGGGTTCAAGTGCCTGGGACCCCAATAGTCCGGTGCAGCAGGCCATCTGCAGGATAAAGCAGGAACTGCCGGAACTGGTGATTACCAGTGATGTATGTTTATGCGAGTATACCGATCATGGTCACTGCGGGGTATTCAAGGGACAGCATTTGGACAATGATGGCTCGATTGAGATATTGGCGAAAGTGGCGCTCAGTCATGTCGAGGCCGGAGCCGATATGGTAGCGCCGTCGGACATGATGGATGGGCGGGTAGCGGCTATTAGAGAGGTACTTGATCAGTCTGGCTATAGCAGGGTAAGTATTATGTCGTATGCGGCAAAATATGCGTCGGCCTTTTACGAACCATTTCGCGATGCGGCAGGCTGTACACCCCAGTTTGGTGACCGCAGGAGTTATCAGATGGACCCAGCTAACGCAAGGGAAGCCTTAAAAGAAGTGGCTCTGGATATAGAGGAAGGAGCCGACATTGTCATGGTCAAACCCGCTATGGCGTATATGGATATCATCCGGCAAGTGCGAGACAGCTTTACTGTGCCGGTGGCCGCTTACAATGTAAGCGGGGAATATGCCATGATTAAAGCCGCCGCTGAGAAAGGCTGGATTGATGAACAGCGAACCGTGCTCGAAACTTTGACCGGGATTAAAAGAGCCGGTGCCGATATTATCATCACGTATCATGCGTTGGAGGCCGCAGGCTGGTTGCAGCTATAGGGAGGGGAAAAGAGTGACATATACAATGAATAAATCGGCAGCAGCTTTTGCTGATGCCCAAAAATATATTCCAGGCGGGGTAAACAGCCCGGTTCGGTCTTTTCGCAGTGTAGGGGGAACCCCTCCCTTTATTGCGCGTGCCGTTGGCAGTAAATTGGAGGATATTGACGGAAATACCTATATAGACTATGTGGGTTCCTGGGGGCCGATGATTTTGGGGCATGCTCACCCGAGAGTTGTAGAAGCTCTTAGGGAGAGAGTGGGTTTGGGCACCAGCTATGGGGCGCCTACTTTGTTGGAAACCGAGCTGGCCGCATTGATTAAAGCAGTTTTCCCCTCAATGGAGCTTGTTCGTATGGTTAACTCCGGTACGGAGGCCACTATGAGCGCCCTGCGATTAGCCAGAGCCTATACCGGTCGCTCAAAAATAGTCAAATTTGCCGGATGCTATCATGGACACCATGACGGACTGCTGGTTAAAGCGGGTTCAGGAGCGACTACCCTAGGTGTTCCTGATAGCCCGGGGGTTCCCGCGGGTATTGCTGCCGGGACAATTACGGTGCCTTATAACGATGCCGAAGCATTGGAAGATGTTTTTCGGCAGCAGGCTGAAGATATTGCCGCCGTTATTATTGAACCGGTGGCCGGTAATATGGGGCTGGTACTGCCGCGTGAAGGATACTTAAAGAGAGTTCGCCAAATTACTGAGAATTATGGAGCGCTTCTTATATTTGACGAGGTAATGTCAGGCTTTCGCGTCGCCCATGGGGGAGCGCAAGAGCTTTATCAAATAACTCCTGATTTGACCTGTTTAGGCAAGGTCATAGGCGGCGGCCTGCCAGTAGCCGCCTATGGTGGACGGGCCGATATTATGGAAATGATTGCACCGGCCGGGCCGGTATATCAGGCGGGAACCTTAAGCGGCAATCCGCTGGCCATGACGGCGGGAATTGTCACCTTAAAACTTTTGACTGAGGATACTGCTTTTTATCCGGTTCTGACTGCAAAAACGGACGCATTATGCGCCGGGTTAAAGCAGCAAGCGGAAAAATTGGGGTTGAATCTTCAATTCCATCAGATCGGTTCCATGTTCGGCTTATTTTTTTCAGAGAAAAGTGTTTTTGATTATGATAGCGCAAAACTCTCCGATACCGGTGCTTTTACCATATACTTTCATGCTATGCTGCAACAAGGCGTGTACTTGGCTCCTTCCCAGTTTGAAGCGTCCTTTATGTCGGCGGCTCATACTGAGAAGGACGTGGCAAATACCATTGCCGCTAGCTCGGTAGCTTTTGCAAAAGTGAAAGAGTATTACAAATGAAAACTTTTGTTATGCAAATTGGCCTATAGTTATATTCAAAAAAACTATGTCAAGAAAATGCCGGTAATCTGCCGGCATTTTTTCTTTTGGCGGAAGGGGAAAACAAAAGAGCACGTGTTAAAAAAAACACTAAAAGAGTCAGTAAATTCAAGCAATGGAAGGCGGTATACTTTTGTTGTTTTGTGGCAAGTAAAATAAGTTACAAAAATAACAAAGTTAAATGTGAAAGTAAAATGCTTTATGTTATAAAAATAACTAAATTGACTTATTTTACTTACTAAATTAAAATCGAAACAAAAGACAGGGGGGATTTTTGGTGAAGCTGGAAACAATTAATAATAATATAGAGACCATAGTGAAAGAGAAGCAGGCTTTATTGCAGATTTTACTGGCGGTACAGGACGCCAGTCCGGAAAACTACGTTAGCGAAGATTCGGTGAATGAAATTGCCTATAGTCTCAATGTTAGCCGCAGCCGCGTCTATTCGACAGCTTCTTTTTATAGCGCTATATCATTAAAACCAAGGGGGCGTCATATTATCCGGGTCTGTATTAACGCTCCGTGTGAGAATGCCGGAAAACAGGAGATTTTAGCAGTGTTGGAAGATCAGTTGGGAATTATCTTAGGGCAGACGACCTCTGACCGGCAGTTTACCTTAGAGGGAGTCAGTTGCTTGGGAGCGTGCTACGCATCTCCTGCCATTAAAATTGATAATACGCTGTACGGTGACGTTACTCCCGAATCTGTCATCACCATATTGCAAGAGTACCGGAAGGAGGCGGAGGATGTTGACTGCTCTGCATCATAATAACGATTCTGTATTTCGTCTAAGTCTGTTTCAGGAATTTCCGACGCTTATGCATTACCAAAGTTTTGGCGGGTACGAGGCGCTTAAACAGGCCTTAACCGGAAATCCTGTGAACATAATTGAAACCTTAGCCGCTGCCGGGTTGCGTGGCCGGGGAGGAGCTGCCTTCCCTACCGGGCTAAAAATGCAAATGGTTCGCAATAATGCCGAACCAGTACGGTATGTTATTTGTAATGCCGACGAAGGTGAGCCGGGAACCTTTAAAGACCGGTTCATTATGTCTCATATTCCGTTTCAATTGTTGGAAGGAATGACACTGGCCGCTTACGCCGTCGGGGCAAGAAAAGGGTATATCTATATTCGTCATGAATATCCCGAGGTGCAGGATACTATGCGCCGAAGTATTGCGGCAGCTTCAGCAGCCGGGCTGTTGGGCAAGAATATCTTGGGGCAGGAGTTTTCCTTTGAAGTTGAGATTTTTTCCGGTGCCGGTAGTTATCTCTGCGGAGAAGAGACTGCGCTCCTATCTTCCATGGAAGGGAAAAAAGGAAGACCTCGATTAAAGCCGCCTTATCCTACGCAATATGGATTGTGGGGAAAACCAACGCTTATTAATAATGTGGAGACTTTGGCAAATATCTCCATGATTATTAGCCGAGGCGCTAGCTGGTATCGTTCTCTCGGCACCAGTGACAGCCCGGGTACCAAACTGATCTCATTGTCGGGCGATGTTGCCCGGAGGGGGCTTTACGAAGTGCCTTTCGGCACAACCTTTCGAGAGATGATAGAAGAGTACGGCGGTGGTATGAAAGAGGGAGGAAGTATTAAAGCCGTTAATATTGGCGGGGCATCCGGCGTAGTAGTACCGCCTTGGGAATTAGATTGTACCCTTGAGTATCAATCTTGCCAGGAACGAGGAATTACTATAGGCTCAGGAGCTGTGTTTGTAATGAACGAAAGCCGCTCCATTCTGGCCAACGTACATAACCGGGTGGAATTCTTTCTTCATGAGAGCTGTGGCAAATGTACGCCGTGCCGGGAAGGCTTACGGCAGGCGGGGCGGATCATCCATCGGCTGATTGCCGGGGAGGCTGAGCTTTCGGAAGTAGATAATTTAGAGCGGTATACAAGGGCTATGCAGAATGCCGCATTTTGCGGACTTGGCCAGGCTGCCGGGAACAGTCTTATTTCGTCACTACGGTATTTTCGCCAGGAGTATGAAGAGGCCTGTTTGGATTCTACCCAGCGCTTTGAAAGAAGGGAGGTTACCGCATGATGAAGTTGGTGCATTTTGAGCTCAACGGTCAAATAGTAGAAGTAAACCAAGGGTTATCCATTATGGATGCAGCCAGGCAGCATGGGGTGAAAATACCTTCGCTGTGTCATCATCCGGATCAGCGTGTTAAAGCGAACTGCAGGGTGTGCGTCGTGGAAGTCGAGGGACAGCGTAATTTAGTATCATCGTGCTCGACCCCGGTTACGGAAGGTATGAAGGTAAGAACCAACTCCCCGCGAATAAGGGAAACGGTACAAACTATTTTAGAACTTATTTTTGCCAACCATCCGCAGGAATGCCTTACCTGCGTGCGAAATGGAAACTGTGAACTGAGGCATTTAGCGGCAGATTACGGTATTCGGGAAGTGAAAGGTGAAATGACCTGTGCCAATGCGCCGTTGGATATTTCGACTCCTTCTTTGGTTCGCAATCCGAATAAATGTATTAAATGCGGCCGGTGTGCCGAGGTCTGCCACCATGTGCAGCAAACCGGAATACTTTACAGTCATTACCGCAGTGTGGATGTATCGGTAGAACCCGAGTATGGAAAATCGTTAGCCGAAGTTGCCTGTGTGTTGTGTGGTCAATGCGCCAGTGTCTGTCCCGTAGGAGCTATACATGAACGGGATGATATTAAAAAGGTGTGGGCGGCTTTGGACGATCCGGAAAAGCATGTTGTCGTACAGGTAGCGCCGGCGGTAAGAGTATCGATTGCCGAAGAATTTGGCAGCGCTCCGGGTACCATCGCCACCGGAAAACTGGTTGCCGCCCTTAGAAAACTTGGCTTTGACCGGGTGTTTGACACGGATTTTAGCGCAGATGTAACGATTATGGAAGAAGGACATGAACTTCTTCATCGTATCAAAACAGGCGGGGTTTTGCCAATGATTACCTCATGCAGCCCAGGCTGGATAAAGTATATTGAGCATAATTTTCCTGATCAATTACCCCATTTGTCTACGGCGAAATCACCGCAGCAGATGTTTGGGGCATTGGCCAAGACCTATTATGCTAAGCGGGCGGGAATTCAGGCAGAGAATATGTATGTTGTATCCATCATGCCCTGTACCGCCAAAAAATTCGAATGCCAAAGACCGGAGATGAAAGACAGCGGATTTCAGGATGTAGATGCTGTGCTTACAACACGCGAATTAGGGAGAATATTAAAACAGGCCGGTGTAGACTTTTCGGTACTTAGTGAAGAAGAGTTTGATGCTCCTATGGGGATATCAACCGGGGCTGCCGCTATTTTCGGTGCTACTGGAGGAGTGATGGAAGCGGCTTTAAGGACGGTATACGAAGTAGTAACCGGCAAGGAACTGCCCAATATAGAATTTACTCCGGTCCGGGGCATGGAAGGAATCAAAGAGGCCGAAATTGATTTGTCCGGTACGAAAGTCAAGGTGGCGGCGGCCCATGGGCTTGGTAATGCCAAACAAGTGATGGAACTCATAAAAGCAGGGCAGGCGGACTACACCTTTGTTGAAATTATGGCGTGTCCCGGTGGTTGTATCGGCGGGGGGGGACAGCCTTACGGCACGACAAATGCTGTACGTAAGCAGCGGATAGAAGCATTATACGAAGTGGATAAAAAATTGCCGCTTCGAAAATCCCATGAGAATCCGGCGGTTGAAACGCTTTACCGGGAATTTCTGGGGGAGCCGTTGGGGAATATCTCTCATCAAATGCTGCATACTAAATATAAAAACAGAGGAATATATAAATTAAAGGGATAGTGAAGAAAAATTTCGGGTGCGGCTTAACGGCATCCCGAAATTTTTCTTCACTATGAAAAAAATGTAATGGTTGGGCGAAAGATGTAAGAAATTTTTTACATTATGTATTCAATTATTCGAAATTATAATATAATATGGGTGTAATCAAACTTAATCCAAAGTCTATGCTTATTAAGCAGAACGGAGTGCAGGTGGATAGTACGACGAGGCGAATGCGAGCAGGTGAAAAACCCGATGTTCCTAACCTTTTAGTAACGGAAGATATTCAGTTGGTGCTTTTAAAGGTAACTTTGGCTTTGGGTTTCTTTATTGGCGTAACCGCTTGGATAACAGCTGTAAAACTCAGCTCGTTGGCAGTTTTTTGTGCAGCTATGTATATGGCTTACAATGCCTTGTTGCTTCGGCGATGCAAGCCACCTGGAGTGAATGAATTTTTAATCAATTTGGTGCTTATAGGCATATTGGATTATTTACAGGTTTCTTACTGCCCCGCTTTGTACCACATTTTGTTGCTTCGGATGACACTTAAGGCCGGTGGGAAGCGGTCAGGACGAGTTGCCATGATGATTGCTTCTGTTTTTTTGATAAGCCGGGTCATAACTGGGACGGCGCTGACAATAGACGGAGCCCTGGATACCGTTTTTAATCTTTGGGTTACGATGATGGTGACGTATGCGGTTATTTCGGTGCACAAGCTTATTGCCAAGCAGAACCGGGATGATAGTCAGATGCTCGAATTAATAAAGCAAAATGAACATAACTACCAAATGGCGTTGACTGATGGTTTGACCGGATTGTATAACCACAGAGCGTATAAAGAAAAGATAAATACCTTGGATCGTTATATTCTGCTTATCATTGACATTGATTGTTTTAAAAAGCTAAATGATACCTATGGTCATCTTATGGGGGATAAAGTACTGACCCTGATTGGCAATATTCTCAAACTGAGTATTCGAGCTGGGGATATGGCGTTTCGATATGGAGGAGAAGAATTTGTCGTGGTTCTCCCGGGAACTTCCTATACAACTGGTTATCAGATTGCCGAACGGCTAAGAATGCAGATATCAGAGTGTACCTTAAAAACGTCCGAGGGGGTCATTCCTATAACCGTTAGTATTGGTATGGCAGTAAAGACAGTGACAATGGGAAGCCAAGAGGCATTTGAAAAAGCGGACCGGGCGCTATATATAGCAAAGCAATCTGGTCGCAACAATGTGCAGGCCATATAATGGTAAATTGGTAAATATTATGGATATAAAAATACTAAATTTTTAACAATAAAAAACCGCTTACTTCAATTGTGAAATGAAGTGAGCGGTTTTTGTTAGCTGGTTACGATTTCAATGCTGTCGCCGTTTTTAACGGGTGTAATGTATTCAGCTGGCTTTTTATTGATTAGCACGGTTATTTTGGCTGCGGCCTTGCCAAGCTGGCGGGGATCAAATCGGGAGGCCAGTAATACATCGCTAATGATAGGCTGTATTTCATTTGTGGTAAACTCAATGACGCTATTGGGGGTCGCTGTATCCGTAAGAAACGCTGGTTTCCCGTTAACGGTAAGACTATGACGACGGAGCGGGAGCTTGCATTGGATTCCATTAAAGGTAACGACGCAATACGTGTTTTCCTCGTTCGACGTACCTAAAAGATCCGCGAAGGTGGGAAGGGGAACATTCTGAACCGTAATAGTATCATTTTCTTGTACCTGATCGGTTAAGGCTGCTTTTTCTCCGTTTAGGATAAAGTCCGACCATTGGCGATAACTGCGTTTTACCCCATTGACTTTGTATTGGTGATTTCGTGGTTCGACAGAAAGACCGCAATGGGCTAAAACTTCGCGCAAGGTAGAAGGAAGCTGACAGAGTACTTGACAGCGGTCAGACAGAAGCGTTTCAGGAGGTGCTGCTTTACCGTCAATCTGAATGGTAGGGGGAATAGAATGGGTGTTCCCGTTCACCACAACCGACAAGGGTGTGGGAATGTCGACGACATCTTTTAGTATACAACTGGGAGATAAGCCATCGGTGCCCTTTTTTATGACAATAATATCGCCTTCAGTCAGTAAGTCGTTAAAAGTGGCAGCTTCGTCGTTCACCGTAATGCAGCCGCTTTGCCCCATACTGCCGGGTAAAAACTTCTTTTGTCCGTTTACGGTAACTGTTATCCCCATACCGGGACGCCCGTGAAGACTTCGGATTTCTATACCGGCAGTCAAAAGGGCATCAGCAACAGTTAATTTGCCTAAATTAAAAAGGTGTAAGTGTTGGTTGTTAACCGTAACGTTCATAAAATTGAGAGATTGGCTGCTGGCCAGTTTGAGTATCCCTAGTGGAGTAACTCCATCAGGAGCACACAGTTCGGGGGGGATTTCCTCCAGTCCGCTGACGGCATCCGGTTGTCTAATTGCTACTCGGGTAGAAGGTATATTTAATGCGTTCGCTACCGCTTCCGGTAATCCGGGAGTGAGTGAGCCCCCGCCTACAAGCAGTACGGCTTGTGGAGCTTCGGCGTTTAGCGTTATGATTTGGGTGGCAATCGCCTGAGCTAGTTCATTTACAGCGGGCTGAATCTGGCCAATAATTTCGCTGCAGTCAATCTGCTGGGTTTGCCCTAAAACATCCGACACCGCGATCTTTGGTTGTTTGCCGATAAGATTACGTTTAAGGATTTCGGCCACATTAAAATCAAGAAGATAGGCTTGGGAAAGTGCTTCGGTAATTTCATCTCCGGCACAAGGAACCATGCCAAAGCCAATAACGGAACCGTCTTTGGTAATGGCAACATCGGAAGTTCCGGCACCGACATCGACTAACGCAAGGTTAAGATGGCGCATGGTAGGCGGGATGAGTACGTTAATGGCGGCAATAGGTTCAAGCGTGAGCGTTCCCATTTCCAGCCCCACCGATTCAATGGCTGATTGCAGGGAATCAATAACCTGACGGGGAAGAAACGTTGCAATAACCTCAAGCGCGGCTATTTTGCCTCGCTGTCCTATCAAGCTTTTAATAGGATTGCCATCGAGCGTGAATCGGACAATGCTGTGACCTACGCAATAGTAATTAGTCGGATCATCGACTTCTTTGCCGGTAGCGAGGCGGTGTTGTGCTGTTTGAATAGCGGCAAGTTCCAGAGAGCGTTCGTCATCTGCTGTTAGCATACCCCGGCTGGCCGCATCAATTTCTGCTTCTGCGCGAAGGGTGCAGAGAGCACGACCGGCGGCGGCAACCGACACCTTTTTTAAAGGGCCGACGGTTTCTTGTAAGCGAGTCGTGACAGCTGATAAAACCTGCGCCACTTCCGGTACGTCATGAATTTGTCCGTCCAGCATAGCTCGAGTAGAGTGCTCCTGGCGTTCCATAGCCAGTACTTTAATGGTATTACCCGTTTTTTCCCCAGCTAGACCTACAACGCTGCGCGTTCCGATATCCAGCGCAAATATCAGTTTTCTGTCCATTGAAACGCTCCCTTAAAGTAGTATTATTTATATTTTTCGATTAATTTCGCATAATTCCTTTATCTAAAAAAAGGCTGTTCATAGTAGTTTTTACAGTAAAAGTATACATATAAGAAGTTATTAGGTAGAATATTGATAGAAGGGATAATCTTGGGATGAAAATTAGAAATTGATGCAACAGGGAGGGCTATATGCTTACGATACTAAGTATTAGTGAATTTGCAGCACAACTTGTCTCAAAAGAACAGGGTCCCGGCGGCGGCAGTGCGGCAGCGCTGATGGGCTTGACTGGAGCTAGCTTGGCGGAAATGGTAGTGAATCTTGCCGAGGAGAACAGCGAAGAAAAGTATATAAAAATTCTAGATCAAAAGAAATCCAAATTAAAACACTTACATATAGAATTACAGCTATTAATTGACCGGGATGCCGAAGCCTTTAGAAAGTTGGTTGAGGCGAATGCGTTGCCCGCTCAGTCCAGAGAAGAACAAATTGTCCGGCAGAAGGCTATTCAACTGGCCGCCAAAGAGGCGGCAGAGGTCCCGCTTTGGACGGCGAGAATTTGTCTCGAAACGTTAGAATTAATTAGCAATTTTGTTATGCAGGGAATTGTACCGGCGTATGCGATGAGTGACCTTTTGGTGGGTGCTTTTGCCAGCCATGCCGGTGCAATGGGAGCGTTAATGAATACCGCAGCAAACTTGACACTGCTAAATGATTCTCAGGCGGTTAGCGCTCTCAAAGGACAAATCGTATTAGTAAGGGCTGCGGCGGATACTATGATCGAGACGATTCGCGGAACCGGGTTTTCCCATCCGGAATTGTCTGTGATGCGGGAATAAAACAATAGAGGGGATAACCCTCTATTGTTTTATTTCAGTGGCTCTTTTAAGACTGAGAGCTATACGTCCCCGCTTTTCGTCAATGCTGAGCACCAGACAATCAATAATATCACCAACCGATACTACGTCCAGGGGATGGCGGAACCGCTTGTCGCTTAATTCGGATCGGTGTATAAGACCATTTGTTTTTATGCCAAAATCCACGAAAACACCAAAGTCAGTAACATTATGGACGGTGCCTTTTACCAAGGTGCCTGGGGTAATATCGGATAGTTTGACGATATTTTTTCGCGTTAACGGTGCCGGAAGATCTTCACGCGGGTCTCGTCCCGGCTTGGAGAGAGCGGCTAGTATGTCACGAACGGTTGGTTCGCCAGCCTGTAGGCTGTTAGCTAAGTCTTGTGAATCACAGCCTTGAATGGCGTTATACAATAACGAGAGCTTTTCTTTATCCTTAAGGTCGTGAACGTTAAAGCCTAACTGAGTTAAAATAGCCTCGGCCAGAGGATATGATTCCGGGTGAACGGGAGTAGCATCCAGAGGGTTTTTACCGCTTTGCAGCCGGAGAAACCCTGCACATTGTACAAAGGTAGCTTTACCAAGGCGAGGAACCTCAAGCAATTGATGGCGAGAGGTGAAGAACCCGGCGGTTTCCCGGTACGTAACAATGTTTTTAGCGACTGTTCCGTTGATTCCGGCGACATAAGTCAGTAGTTCAGGAGAAGCTGTATTAAGTTCTACCCCGACATGATTTACACAGGATTCTACAATGTTGGTCAGTGTGTGCGATAAATCCTTTTGGTTGACATCGTGCTGATACTGGCCTACGCCAATGGATTTAGGGTCAATTTTAACCAACTCAGCCAAGGGGTCTTCGACCCGGCGGGCAATGGATACGGCCCCCCGGAGTGAAACATCTAGATCAGGCATCTCTTGCTTGGCCAGTTTTGAAGCCGAGTAGACCGATGCGCCAGCTTCGTTGGTAATAATATAATGTACCTGAAGTTGATGGGTATTGATAAGTTCGGCGGCAAACTCCTCGGTTTCATAAGATGCCGTACCATTACCGATGGAAATGAGAGTAACGCCGTGCCGTTTAATCAGAGCTAGGGCTTTATCCATGGCGGCTGAACGTTGATTTTGGCTGGCGGTAAGGTAGAGAGTATCAGTTTCAAGCACTTGCCCGGTGGGACTGATTACTGCCACTTTACAGCCCGTCCGGTAGCCGGGGTCCAGTCCCATAATCGTATGTCCGGACAGGGGTGGTTGTAAGAGCAACTGGCGAAGATTTAAGCCAAACACCCGAATAGCCTGATTTTCGGCGTTTTCCGTTAGTTGGTTGCGGATTTCTCGCTCCAGCGCGGGAAATAAAAGACGTTTGTAACCGTCGGTAATTGCCTGGAGAAGGTAGTCCGAAAAAATAGAAGGGCGTTGGAGGACCTGACGGTTAATTAGGGCGAGAATGTTATCATGATGAACAACAAGCTCCACCTTGAGTATATTTTTGCGTTCACCGCGATTGATAGCAAGGATGCGATGCGAGGGCATACGTTTGACTGGTTCATGGTATTCCTTGTAGTTTAAGAAAGCCTGTCCTTCGGGCTCCGGAACCGTCAAACTGGTAGCTATTTCGCTGTTTATCCAGAACTCTTTGCGTAAGAGAGCACGAATGTCGGCTCGTTCGCTTACGGTTTCCGCAATGATATCCATGGCCCCGGCTAAAGCATCTTCGGCGGAGGCTACCTCTTTTTCCGGATTCATATAATCAGCAGCGATTGTAAGAACATCACCGCTTTCGGCTTGTTGGGCCAGCATAAGCTCGGCAAGAGGCGCTAGGCCTTTTTCCCGAGCAATCTGCGCACGAGTCCTTTTCTTTGGCCTAAACGGGAGATATAAATCCTCCAGTTCTTGGAGTTTTACAGAGGAGTTAATCGCGGCCTCTAACTCCGGGGTAAGTTTCCCCTGCTCGTTAATACTGGCGATAATCTCTTCTTGACGTTTTACCAGATTGCGCAAATACGCACTCCGCTCTTCTATAGTGCGGATATGCTCCTCGTTGAGTTCGCCGGTTGCTTCTTTTCTATACCGGGCTATAAATGGTACCGTATTGCTGTCATCTAACAAGGCGATGGTAGCGGATACCTGTGCCGCTTTTACTCCGAGTTCGCGGGAAATTATGAGCGGTATTTCGTTTATAAGCATATAGTCACCAACTTTTCCGTCCTTATTTCATAAGATTTATTATAGCAGAGTTATTCGGGGAATATAATGGATAAGCTTCAAAAAAACATATTTTCGCTAACCTCAAGAGAGAGCTCACCTGTTAAGGTGTGCTCTCTCTTGAGGTTAGCTTTAAGTTGGGGGAGTTTATTCAAGAATTAATTCGGTAATAGTAAGGTTAAGTTTCATGGCCAAATCTATATCAAAGGAAGCGACATCTTCGACAATCCGGACCATCGGCCGTAAGGGAAAATGAGTATTGTTTCGGACAATATAGGCAAGTTGCCCTGTATTAAGGCGGACCAGGCTTCCTGACGGAAAGACCGGAACAGTATCCCAAAAGGCCCGCACAAGGTTTTGATCAAACCTGTTTTCATTGTCAGACAACATGCTTTCGAAGAGTTCTTGGCGATAGTTGACGGAGAGTCCGTCCCTGTTTAATGAACAATCATAATAGTTAGTAATCGTAACAAGGCGTGATAACGGATGAATATTTCGCGAGGATAATCCCTTGGGGTAGCCTGTTCCGCTATAGGTTTCGTGATGTTCGGCGGCTATGCGGGCTATGGTAGTACCAAGACCGCAACGCATAATGAGTTCATGACCGTATATGGTATGTAAATACGCTTTGGCGTGCGCCTCTAGAGGTTGCATCGATTTACCCAGATCATGAAGTAAGCTTCCCAAAGCCAACTCATGCAAGGTCTGAACATCAAAATGTAAATATAAACCAGTTGCAACAGAGAGAAGGCAAACGTTTGCGGCATGTTCTTCGAGAGTTTGGAAGGGTTGGCGGAGATTTAAGGTTGCCATATCGTCCATTAATCCCGCGACTTCGCCGATTACCTTGTCGATGGTGGGGTGTAAGCGGTTCACTACAGCGGCTGGTGGAAAAAAGTTCAAAACATCTGCTGCTTTCAGTTGGAATAAGCCTTTAAAACAATCGGCCAACTCCTCACGGAGTCCAGGTGCAATCGTTCGCTTTAAAGTTTGAGAGAGAGGATGAGATGCCTGGATGGTCGATAGACCAAGATGCTTAAGATGTTGGATATGGTTTTCCGTGAGAGTAATGCCTTTTTCTAGCAGGATAGCACCCGTCTTGTCCGTGATATTTTGCGTAAGCACCATACCCGTGCCGGTATCTTCGATCCGCATCCAATCCCCCCCACCATTATTTTACAATAATCTACACTATCTATTATATAAGTTGCGTTAATTTGACAAAATTGGATAATAGTCCTGATTTTGTAGGACAAAAGTCATGGTTTTCTAAAAAAGGAAGGCTAAGAGAAAATATATTTGGCGGTATAGGGGATAAAAACGACCACAGACTAGTAGGAAAGGTGCATATTAGTTTACGGAGAGGAGATGCTATAGTTGTATAAAAGAAAGGAGGGAGAAGGATGTTATCGGCAAAAGAATTATTACATTTGGAAGACTTTCTTAATGCTGAGCAGACTTGTGTAAAAACACTGGAATTCTTTGCTAATCAGACGAATGATAGTCAGGCAAAGCAAATGTTTCAGCAAATGGCGCAAAAAAACCAGCAGAATTACCAGACAATAAGCCGACATTTGAATGCTGGGCAAAATTTACAGTAAAGAGGTGATACAGGGTGGCAAATCAAAATCAGAGCCAAGCCAATAATGGTGCGGGAGCTTCATTTCAAGACCGCGATATTCTCCAGGTTTGTCTTAATGAAGCAAAGCACATGGCGTCTTCTGTGAATACTTATATCCAGGAAGCCAATGATGAACAACTTCGCCGGGATTATATGACCATCCTCGGTGACTTATACAGTCAGCAAAAACAACTGTTTGAATACATGCAGCAGAAAGGTTTCTATAGTGTCAAAAATGCCAATGCTCAAGATATTCAGCAGGTGAAATCGAAGTTTACCAGCCAGTCACAGGCTATGCAATAACTAATAAAGAGACCTAATAAGGTCTCTTTATTAGTTATTGGAGGTATTGACAAAGTAGGATAATGTTTGTAGAATGAAGTCAATACAATTGGAAAATCCTTATTAATTAGACTGCGGATTGTATTATGCTCTTTTATTAATTTTTGGAAGTAGGCGATTTAAGTGGATAAGGAAGTAACAAACCTCTTACGAGAAAAAGGTTTCAAGGTGACGCCGCAGCGGTTGGCTATCTATAAAATTTTAGCTGCAACAAAATCGCATCCGAGTGCTGAGATGATTTTTAATGAACTTCAGCCCTCCTATCCGACAATGAGTTTAGCCACAGTCTATAAAACTGTAGACATATTACGGGAAATCGGTATGATTCAGGTTCTCAATGCAGGGGAGGACAGCTTTCGGTACGACGCTGATACCAGCGATCATCCCCATGTAAGATGCTTGGAATGCGGGCGGGTCGACGACCTTAACAATATTGAATTTTCCGGGTTTGTTAATGAAGTAGCGAGCAAGACTTCTTATCGGTTAACCGGGCAACAGTTTTATTTCTACGGCATCTGCCCGGAATGTCAAAAAAGCACGGCAAACTAACCAGTGACCAAAACAATGGAAGAAGGTTAGCCGGAGATATTTTAAGTACTTATGACCGCGATAGCGGTCTTTTTTGTTGGGCTGATTAAAACGCTTCAAGCAAGAATTTACCGGTGGGCAACCTCCTGGCGGCATGATATAATTTGCAGCTGAGACCTATAGGGGAGGGGGATGGCCATGCGGAAAATAATAATGCCTCAAAATCTTGTATTGATAGTTTTACTCCTGGCGGCTTTTGTTGTGCTGCAGTTTCCCGTTCGGCCGCAAAACTGGATATATCCGCTCGTCCGATATGTTACCCAACTTAAACTCAATCTGGCGACCCGCTCAATGTCGGTCTATGAGACCGAACATTTTATCATAAAATATGAGCAAGGTGATGCTGATGTTATAGCTATCATCGGCCAAGCGGCGGAAAAAGCATACAGGCCGGTTACTGCCGAACTAAACTTTACCCCGCAGGGCAAAACCTTACTGCTCGTTTATCCCGATAAACAGCAACTCAATCAATTATTTGGGTGGTCTGGGTCCCAAAGCGCAATGGGGGTATATTGGGGCGGAGTGATACAAATTCTTTCGCCTAAAGTTTGGTTGAAGGATGTAACCGCAGAAGAATTTGTACGCACAGGTCCGATGGTGCATGAATTTACTCATTTAGTCTTTGATTACATGACCAGCGGAAACTATCCGCGCTGGTTTACCGAAGGATTGGCACAATATGTGGAATATAAGGTAAATGGATATGAATGGCGGACAGAGGATAATTCCATAAGCCGAAAGCTATATACTATGGCTGAGCTAGATGACCATTTTGATGAACTGAATAACCAGGCGTTAGCCTACCGGGAATCCTTGATGGCCGTTCGCTATATCGCGGCGGTTCATGGAGAAGACAAGCTTCATGCTTTGATCGATGCATTACGCCGGGGAACTACTTTTAAAAGTGGGGTAGAGACGACGTTAGGCATGGAGTATTCTTCATTTGAGACACAATGGCAAGTTTGGGCACGGGAAAACGAATAAAGCTATCCAAATGAAAAGTGTGCCGGCTGTTGTCCGGCAGCTTTTTTTTGAAATAGGGCCAAAAGTTGAACAGTAAAGTGGGTACATGCTACAATAACGGTAGTGTAAGTATGCAGAAGGAAAAGGAGAAACGAATGAGTATTTATCATGCATGTGATATTCGGGGAATTGCCGGGCAGGATTTATCTGACATTGCTGCCAGACAAATTGCTTTGGCTGTAGGCTATAAACTTGCAGGGGAAAAAGTAGTAGTTGGTGGCGATGTCCGTATATCGACACCTAGGTTAATAAAAATAGTCATTGATGCGTTAATTGAATCCGGTTGCCAAGTTATTGATATCGGTACGGTAGCCTCTCCTATTTTTTACTACGCATTAAAAACTACCGCGGCAAAGGGTGGTATAATGGTAACCGCTTCGCATAATCCCGCGCCGTATAATGGATTCAAACTGGTTTTTGGAGATAAACCGGTTAGTGAAGAAGACGTACAGGAAATTGCGCGCCTTGTAGAAGCAGGAACAAGAGTGAGCGGGCAAGGGGAAGTCAAACACCTGCCGGTGGTGGAAGACTATCTGGCATTTACATCGGCGCTATCGAAACGTCAAACGTTAAAAGTAGTCATTGACGCAGGCAATGGTGCGACATCGACTATTGCTCCCCGGCTATTTAAAAAGCTTGGGTATGAGGTAATTGAACTGAATTGTACACCGGATGGGGATTTTCCCAACCATCCGCCCAATCCGGCTCTCGCCGAAAACCTAGTACAACTAGGCCAGAAAGTCCGGGAGGCCGGTGCCGACCTCGGTGTAGCCTTTGACGGTGACGGTGACCGGGTAGGTTTTGTGGATGAACAAGGACGTCCGGTGGATAATGATGACATAATGGTACTTTTGGCCCGGTACTACCTGGAACAAGGACCGGGAACCATCATCTATGATGCAAAATGCTCCATGGTTGCGCCGGAGGAGATTGTTAAAGCCGGAGGAAGGGCTGTAATGGCCCGGGCCGGGCATACTTTTAGCAAAAAGGCTTTCCTGGAAGAAAAGGCTCTTTTTGCCGGAGAAATCAGCGGACACTTTTTCTTTCGGGAACTGGGTTATGATGATGGTATGTTTGGTGCGTTAAAAGTTTGTGAATTTGTTGCTGAGCACCGTTCGTTGGCTATGTTAATCGACGCCATACCCAACTACTTATTAACTCCCGATATCCGGGTTGCCGACTTGGGATATGATAAAACATCCGTGCTTAACGAAGTGGCGAAAAAACTAGCTTCCTATAAACTTAACCTTATCGATGGGGTACGCGTCGAATTTGAAGACGGCTGGGCTATGATTCGTGCTTCAGTCACCGAGCCTCTTTTTACCCTGCGGTTTGAAGCAAAGACACCGGAGCGCCTGCACGACATAAGCGGCGTGCTGTTAGAGGCTTTACCGGAGGACATTAGACAGGCGGTAGTAAGCAAAATGCCGCTTAATTAGCCTGTGTTTGGTATATACGAAAAGGATTGTGCCCGTTAGGAACGAATATAAAACCCAAAAAGACAAATAATAAGGAGCTAATATGCAGGTTAATGTACTGGCCAGCGGTAGTCGCGGCAATGCAACCCTTATAAGTTTGGGTGGGGTAAAACTATTGGTAGATGCCGGGATTAGTACCCGGCGGATAAAAACCGAACTGGATAAAGTAGGTGTGAATATTGGTGATTTGGACGGAGTGCTAATTACCCATGAGCATCGTGACCATATTAGTGGACTATCCACCCTTACTCGGAAATACGGGGTGCCGGTTTATGCTCGTCCCGCGGCCTGGGAGGCCATTCTTAATGATTCGAAAACCTGCGATGTGCCGACAGCTTGCCAGAGAGAACTGACGTCCAGCCTGGATATAGGCGGGGTAAAAATAGAACCTTTTGATATTTCACATGATGCTGTTGAGCCGGTGGGCTTTCGATTGTATCACAAACACACAAAATGTGCTTTTGCCACAGATTTGGGGTTTGTAACCGATTCTGTAAAAAAAGCCTTATCCTTATCCGATGTTATTATTCTGGAAGCCAATCATGACGTAGACATGTTAAATCAAGGCTCTTATCCCTGGTTTTTAAAGAAACGCATATTAAGCAACAAGGGGCATTTGGCCAATACGGATGCGGGCTGGACACTGGCCCGGCTGCAGCAGAAAAAAAATTGCCATGTCTTTCTTGCTCACCTTAGTCAAGAAAACAACCGGCCTGAGGTTGCTGAAAAAACAGTCTCGGATATTTTAAGCGAGCAGAGCTATAAGATAGGAACTGACATTTCTTTATACCTGACATATCCTGACAAGGCCAGCTCGATTCCAACAGATAGGAGGTTATCGATATGAGGGAAAAAATTAAGCAGTGGGTTCCGTATGTGGCGGTAGCTCTTATCAGCGCGGTCATTACCAGCGGGATTGTATTGGGCTTTGGCGGACGTTTTTTGGTTCAGCCGTTACAGAAAAACCAGATAGCGCCTCAACTTTCCCTGCCATTTCCGCCGCAGTCGCAACTGTCCGAATCCCGCAATACGGCGGTTGTCCGGGCCGCTCAAATTGTTGGTCCGACCGTGGTCGGGATTGTCAACAAAGCGTATGCCCGTGACTTCTATAATCGAAAAGTACTTACCGAGCAGGGCAGCGGCTCAGGCGTAATCATTGATGGCACTGGCTATATTGTAACCAATTACCATGTAGTGGAGAATTCCCAGGAACTAAGTGTATCGCTGGCAGACGGCCGAACCTTTGCCGGTAAAGTCGTGGGTGTGGATCAGCCAACCGATCTTGCAGTAGTAAAAATTGAGGCGAGCGGTTTGCCGGCAGCGACGCTTGGCGATTCCGATTCCCTTATGGCAGGGGAACCGGCCATTGCTATCGGTAATCCTCTGGGGTTGGAGTTCCGCGGCAGCGTAACCGTAGGCGTTATTAGCGCTCTTAACCGATCTATTGAAATTGGCGAACGGCGCTTTAAGCTTATTCAAACCGATGCTGCGATTAACCCTGGTAATTCCGGAGGGGCTTTAGTTAATGCTGATGGCGTAGTCGTTGGCATTAACAGTGCGAAAATATCTGTTGAAGGTGTGGAAGGCATTGGTTTTTCCATACCTGCTAACACTGTACGTCCGATTGTACAGTCCATCATTGAAAAAGGGCATGTGGCCCGTCCGTATTTGGGCGTTAGTCCCCTTGATCCCAACACCGCACCACGCTATGGCTATATTCTTAATATAGATAAAGGAGTTTTCGTAGCGGCCATATCCGCCAATGGTCCAGCCGATAAGGCCGGCATCCGAAAGGGCGATGTCATTGTGCAGGTAGCAGGAAAAGAAACTAACAGCATAGCGGACCTGCAAGAGGCGATTGCCGCTCATGCCATAGGCGATTCCATCGAAGTATCTCTTATCCGGGAAAAAAAGAATATCAATGTAACCGTTACCCTGGAAGAAATGCCCAGTCGATGAAAATCACTATTCTCGCTGTTGGAAAAATAAAGGAACGCTATCTAACCGACGGTATACAAGAATTTTTGAAAAGGTTAACTCCTTTTTGCAAGCTTCAGATACAGGAAATCGCCGAAGAAAAAATGCCCGATAATCCCTCCGCCGCCGAAAAGGCCAAAACACTGGAAAGGGAAGGAGAAAGGCTCTTAAAAGCCGTTCGACATGGAAGCCATCTCATTGTGCTTGATGTAGATGCCAAACAGGTGGCTTCGGAAGAACTAGCGGAAAAACTGGATCAGCTTGCCTTGAGCGGCCAAAGTGATATCACCTTTCTCATCGGCGGCGCCTTCGGCCTATCACCGCAAGTTCGCGCCGCTGCAAACGAACGCCTTTCCTTTTCCAAGCTCACCTTCACCCACCAAATGATACGCCTCCTCCTCGTCGAGCAAATCTACCGTGCCTACAAAATCAGTCGCGGAGAACCGTACCATTGGTAATGGCGAAATTTTACTAGGTCTCAGGACGTTGTTGGTTTATCAACAATGTCTCCTGAGACTTATTTTATGATTTGAATCTAAAATCCTAGTTATTTCTATGTTGTACCCGATACGGAGAAACATACCATTGGTTATGTTTTAGCAGGTTTCAGGTGCTGATATTAGCAAGTTTTTTGACTAATGCATTCGTTAAGAGAGGTAGAGATATTGACCTCGAAAGATAATATCTGAGGATGTATGGTAGTAGATTTTTATCTTTGGGAGAGCATTGAAAAAGTGAAAAATAAAACATATAATTACCTGTAAATAGAAAGATATTTATAGGCAATTAAACGAGAAAATTCTTTCACATCTTAGCTGTGAATTTATTATAGCACCATTGACTTGTTCTACTTTTCGCAGTACTGAGGAGGCTTTTTTGTGTTAATAAAATTAGTGCGTTTCTTTGTTGTTCTTTTTGCCCTTTTTTCAGTTACAATACCAAGTTTTGCCTTGCCATTGCCTGACGGAGATTTTAACAGACAGCAAGCGATTGATACTTTTTTTAAAGATACGCCCCAAAATGCAATTGAAGGTATCTGGCTAACAGAAGATGGCAAGTATGAAATTGCAATTGTAAAAAATGATTTTCCCGTTTGTGAAGGCTATGATTACATTGGATTTGTCGACCAAACTACTGATCCGACATGGAATGCTGGGGAAATAAGGCTGCAACTAAAGGCGACTGCCATTCCTGAGCTGTTCATCGGATTCTTGCATAAAAAAGCGAATAGCTACCTCGCTTTAACCGACGATCAATCATTAGGAACTACTTTTAAAATAACCGGCAATATTATTATGCAATACCTCAACGAGAAGAAAGAAGTGAAATCCCTTTACAAAATATATCCGGGAAAAGTTAATGCTTCAAACGCGTATACACGCTCCGGCACTGGATTTTTTATAACCTCGAACTTAATTGTAACCAACTGTCACGTCATCGAAAATGCCCAAACAATTGAAGTTAAATATAACAATGGCCAAAAAATATCTGCTACGGTTATTGCCAAAGATCGTATTAACGATTTGGCTTTATTAAAAGTAAGCAAAATAGAACCCTCAGTAACCCCATTATCAATAGCCAATATCGAAAATGCTAAATATGGCGATGTTGTATATACGGTAGGCTTCCCCGCACCTAGTCTGCTAGGTACTAAAGCTAAGCTTGGCGAAGGAATAATAAATAGCATAACTGGCATTCAAGATGATGTGAGAATGTTTCAGATTAGTATCCCGATACAAGCCGGGAATAGTGGCGGTCCATTGATAAACTCTAAGGGACAAGTTGTTGGTGTTGTCACTGCCACTGTAAATCCAATTACATCTCTTATACTAACAGGATCATTTCCACAAAACGTTAATTTTGCAATGAAAATTAACTATGTGAACAATCTCCTTTCCACGTTGCCTGAGGCGGTACGCTTACCTATTAAAGAAGCTTCTAATGATCTTTCTCCTGCCCAAATCATAGATCAAGCCCAAAAAGCAGTCGTACAAGTTGAGGTTAAATAAGTTAGATTATTATAGTGCGCATATTGTGATTCTAATAATTTTAAACCAGCTTTCGAATTCGCCTTAAAATCCGCAAGAATGATGAGAGCATTTACTTTCCATTTTCAAAAGACGTATTTCTATAAAAGCGGCAAATTGATGCCGAAGGAACAAATCCAGTTTATATACAAAGATGGTTATTTAAAAATCTTACTTGAAAACTAAATTCGCCGTTATACCCGATACGGGGAACCATACCATTGGTAACGGATAAAAAAGAGAACTCCTTCCAAATTTTTAGGGATTTGGAAGGAGTTTTGTGTCTTTAAAGGAATGAAATAATGCGGTAGTGTAAATTAGATAAATGAAGAGGATGGCAGAACGGTTAAAAAATCGGAATTTGTTAGCTATTACAGGCTATGGATTATCTGCTGTTGGCAAAGTATTGTTTGTTGTGGCTACTAGTTGGATTGGAATTTTATGGGGAGTATCAGAGCGTTACCCCCCAAATGAGCGAAAAAAATCGGAGGAAGTAAGATGAAAAGCAAAAGAAAGTATTTGATTAAGGTATTGGAATATGCTGTTATGGTACTTGTATTAGTCGCAAATATTCCGGCCGCTTCGGCTGCTACCTCAGCTACAGTTGCTGTTTTGGAAACCTCGGATTTGCATTCGAATATTCTTGATTGGAACTACCTGACGAATGCGCAACCTGCTAATACGGCTGGAACTGCGTTGGGGTTGGCTAGGATAAGTTCTTTGGTAAACCAGGAACGTAATAAATATCGCTATAATATACTGGTGGATAATGGTGATGTTATTCAGGGAACCCCGTTGGCATCTTACTATGCGACGGTGGACAAGGACAGTTGGAAAGTGCATCCTATGATTGCCGTTATGAATTATATAAAATATGATGCAATCAATCTAGGAAATCATGAGTTTAATTTTGGGCTGGACTTTCTTAGGAAGGTTGTCGCTGGAGCTCATTGTTCAGTTTTGTCTGCCAACACGCGCAGTACTTTGAATAATACCACCTGGAAATATGTACAACCTTATACCATTAAGAAAATTACCTTGAGTGACGGTGATGTTATAAAGATAGGTGTTATCGGCACAATCACCCCTGCTATTCCTAGCTTTGAAAGTAGTGCAAATTACCAGGGGCTAGAGTTTACTTCTCAGGAAAATACCATTAATCAGTATATCAAGGATCTGCAAGATAAGGGCGTTGATACGATTATTGTTTTGACTCATTCCGGAATTCCATCTTCATCCTCCACCTATCCGGAAAATGGAGTTGTTGCAATTGCCAATAGCGTGCCTGCTGGTAGTGTCAGTCTGATCTGTGCCGGACATACTCATACGGTTGTAGATAATACGGTCACTGGTGGCAGTGCTATCAGCGATGATAGGGGAAATCTTTATGTTGGCGGTGTGGTAAACGGTATACCGGTAATAGAACCCAAGAATGCCGGGACTTATCTGATGGAAGCGGTGATGAATTTCACAAAAAATTCGAGTGGCAAGTGGACGGTCGGCAGTGTATCGACCAATCATTATGCAGCGTCTGGTGTTTCGGATGATGCTAGTGTGACAAGCATGGCTTCTAATTGGGATACAACAGTAAAAAAATGGCTTCAAACTCCTATTGGAACTTCAACGGCTAAATATACAGGCATCAATGGCAACAAGATGTATACTCCCCTGGTTGATTTGGTAAACAAGGCTGAATTGTATTATGGCAATGCAGATATTGCTTCCGGAGCATCCTTTAGTGCAACAGCTGAAATTCCTCAAGGAATGGTTAAACTTCAGGATATAGCCAGTGCATATATCTATGAAAACTACATGTATACAATTCAAATTAATGGTGCGCAACTGAAGCAATACTTGGAATTATGTGCTGCTTATTTTGATCAAGTGGCGCCTGGGACTGGCGTTGATGTCCTGAGCAATCCAGCTGACGCCGCGAATGTAACTATGACAATGTCAGGCTGGCCTTCCTATAACTATGACATGTTGACAGGTGCAAGAAACAGCCTGTATTACGAAATTAACATTAGCAAGCCAGTTGGAAGCCGCATCCAGAAGCTTACCTATAACGGCAAAGCTATTGACGATGCGGATACCTTTAAACTGGCTATGAACAACTACCGTTTTAATGGTGGTGGTCCGAACACAACCGTCGCAGGCTATACCTTCGCATTAGCCAGAGGATTGAGTGGTTATATGGCTGTTATGGGGCTGGATGTGCTGGGGCGTAATGGTCTTAGCAAGCCGACTGTACTTTGGTCATCTCAGACAAGCATAGGTGATGCCGGACAGGTGCGTAATTTGATGTTAAGCTATGTTCAAAAGCAAGAAACAATTACTCCTAACACCACACCCAGCTGGAAGCTGGTTAGCAACTAATTTAAAAAGATAATATAAATAATTAGCAAATCCCCGATCTTTTGTAAGTGGTCAAATGTTTTGGAAGGAGAAAGGGGAGATGAGTTTGTGAACAAAGCAAAGCTCAAAGAACCCGAAGAGAATTTTATCATGCGATTTCCCGGTGGATTTTCTAATCCACAGATGTTCAAATTAACCAAAAAGCACAAAGCAAATCAAAGAAACGTTTCCATAAATGAGGGGGCGTTTCTTTTATTTTTGAAAGATGCATGAGAAAAAAATGAAAATAAAGGAATACTATGTAGATTTATAGTATTAGTCTGAAAAGTAGAAAAATTGATTGTGGTAACAGATATCTAATGGGCAAGGAGCAAGGAGGCTGAAAAAATGTTTTTCGTTTCACTTTTATTTTTTACTACTGTTATTATTAATTTATATAGTGGTATCTGCGTTTTCAGAGCAAATCCAGCCTCAAAAACCAATCGATTATGTCTTATCATGAGTATTGCTACAGCTATCTGGGGGATTGGTTGTACCTTTATGATCAGTGCAGAAAACGCAACGATCGCTAATTATTGGCGTGTGTTTTCCGCAAGCGGAAGGTATTTTCTTTATGGGAGTATGCTTTTATTTTCCGTGAGTTTTACTGACAATCGTGGGATATTAAGTAAGGCGTTCGTACAATGGCTTGTTTTTGTAGTAGCGTTGCTTTTTTTTATAAACACGACTAAATATCCTGACAGTATGTTTATCCGCACAACTTGGGGATGGATGTATCGATATTCTGATCGAGATATGCTATGGTTTGCTTCTTTTGTAGCGTACTATACCCTATCTATATTATGTAGTGCTTGGCTTATATATTGCTGGGGAAAGAACTCAGGGAAAACAAGAGAGAAGAAGCAAGCTAAGATCATTGTTAAGGTAATGCTGCTTGTTTATATCTTGGGTACTCTTGTTGATGCGATAATGCCGATGCTTGGGTTCGAAGTAGTACAAATGGGAATTGTATTTACCACGATATTTCTTGCGGGTATTTGGTATTCTATTACACGTTATAAATTGATGATGCTGAACTTCAAGACGGCATCGGATCATATTCTAACCAATATGATGGATCCAGTATTGCTTGTTGGCGAGAATTTAATGATTCAGGAAGTTAACCTCACAACGTTGGTGTTGACGGGCTATGAAAAAAAAGAGTTAATTGGCAAACCATTATCAAGCATTATTGATGGGGATACAGGGAGATTCATTAATTCTGTAGAGCTATTTGCCGAAAAAGATACCCCCAATCTAGAGGTAGCTATTTCCGCAAAAAATCAGTGTGTAATTTCATGTTTGCTGTCGATAAAAGTGCTTTATGACGAATTTCAGGATGTTTTAGGTTTCATCTTTTTATTACATGATATTACAGATAGAAAACGATATGAGCAACTATTGAAACAGACGAACGGTGAATTGGAAGATAAGGTTAGAGAGCGAACTTTGGAACTGAACCTCAGCAATAAATCGTTGCAAAAAGAAATCGTCGAAAGAAAGGCGGCTGAAGATAAAGTATTATACAATGCGAATCATGATCTTTTGACGGGATTACCGAACCGTCGCTTGTATAATGAACGTCTGACGAATGCTCTTAGTAAAGCTCAATTAAATGGTGATGTATTTGCGGTAGTGTATATCGATATTGATAATTTTAAATACTTAAATGATACTTTCGGACATACACATGGCGATTTGGTTTTGGAAGAGGTAGCCAATCGGATGAGTAAATTCATCAGGCGTGGAGATATGTTAGCAAGGATAGGGGGCGATGAGTTTCTTCTATTGGTGGAAAATCTTGAGCAGGTAACCATGCGGGATACCATAGAAACAATCCTATTTTCATTACAAACAGCATTTGAAAAAATATTTTTGATCGGCGATAGAGAATGCATTCTATCAGTAAGTAGTGGGGTAGCCTTATACCCAGAGGATGGCACAGAACTGGATGATTTGATAAAACATGCAGATATTGCTATGTATGAAGCGAAATATTCTGGGAAAAATACTTATCAATTCTGCTCATCGTCTATGAAGAGAAAAGTATTGGAACAAGCTCATATTAGAAACAATCTCTTTCGTGCGCTAGACAATGATGAATTGCTACTGTTCTACCAACCACAGGTTGATGTTGCAACTGGAGAAATTCATGGCTTTGAAGCATTACTGCGTTGGAAAATGAAGCATGAATTGTTTGTTCCCCCTAATGAATTTATCGCAATTGCTGAAGAAACAGGTCTTATTGTTCCAATCGGAATATGGGTGATGAAGACTGCATTTTTACAATTGAAGCAATGGCATGAGCTGGGTTTCAAAAATTTACGGATGGCCATTAATGTGTCGGCACGACAATTGATGGAAAATGATTTTATTGATAAGATTGTAGCGCATTTGGAACATATCGGGCTTGCCCCGGAGTATGTTGAAATTGAGATTACGGAAAGCGTCGCTGTTGTACGTGATGAGGGCATTATTGCGATGATTGATAAAATTAAAGAGCAGAACATCAGTCTTGCCATTGATGATTTTGGCACAGACTATTCATCCTTTATGAATGTTAAATTGATGCCCGTCGATCGTCTGAAAATTGCAATGCCCTTTATATCAGGAATAGGGAAAAATCATAAAGATACTGCCATTGTCAGTTCTATTATTGCTTTATCTCATAAACTTGGCGTAAAAGTAATAGCAGAAGGCGTAGAAAGCTTAGAGGAAGTGGAGTATTTGCGGCGAGAAAAATGTGATGATATTCAAGGCTATTATTATTATAAGCCACTGCCTCCTGAAAAAATATTGGCTATATTAAATAAAAATAGGGAAAGGTGTTAGACCGTTGGTAACGGATAACAACAGCCTCAACCCTTGTATTATTCAGGATTGAGGCTGTTGTGCCTTGTGCGTCAGGGTGACCTGGGGAATGTTTCTTTAATGTCAACAATTGTGATACTTGGAGAGACTTGTATAATTTAACAATTAAGCATTTGCTGATTTATCCGCAATAATTCAACGGCCTTGTCTTCAGGTACTGGGGCGCTAAATAAATAGCCTTGAACTAAATCACAACCATAACTATGTAGTTTATTATATTGATACTCCGTTTCGACTCCTTCGGCAATTGTTTTCAATCCGCTTCGTCTGGCTAACTCCAAAATTGACGGAGTAAGATCATTACTGTTTTCGACATCGGTTATGTCGGCGATAAAAGATTTATCAATTTTGATGTAGTCAAGCGGTAAATCTTTTAAGTACTTAAGAGATGAATATCCTGTGCCGAAATCGTCAAGATATATCTTGACGCCTAACTGCTTGAGATACAGCAATTTTTTACTTGTAGTTACGTGAGATTCCATGAGTACACTTTCAGTAATCTCAAGGCAGAGACATTCTGGAGGGAGCGAGGTGATAGCAAGAATATTTTCAACCGTCTCGATAAAATCGTTTTGTGCGAGTTCAACTACCGAAACATTTACAGAAATGCATAGGTCTAAATAGCCCTCGCTGCGAAGCTTAGAAAGAAAGTTGCAGGCAGTTTCTTGCACCCATCGACCGATTGACACAATGATTCCACTTTCTTCTGCAATACTGATGAAATCTGTGGGCATCACCATTCCAAACTCTTTGCTATCCCACCGTACCAGGGCTTCAAATCCGGTGACGGCGTTGGTTTGCACGCTGATTTTCGGCTGGTAGTAAAGCCTGAGTTCATTATTATTAATCGCGTCGCGCAAACTTTGTTCCATTCTCATTCTTTTTGTAGTAACGGCATCAATTTTACGGTCAAAGAACATATAACGGTTCTTGCCATGGGTTTTCGCCCGATACATCGCCAGATCAGCGTGCGTCAATACTTCATCAGGAGTTGTACCATTCTGTGGAAAAATTACAATACCGATGCTGACGGTAATATAAATAAGTCTTTCTTCAATATTCAAAGGTTTGGCGAAAAGCTTAAGTATATTATTAACACACTTGGTTACTTCACTCCGATCGCTCGGCTTATCTAAGAGTATGGCGAACTCGTCTCCTCCCATACGGGCGACAAAGCAGAACTCTGGGAAAAAACTATTTAATAGCTGTCCGATATACACCAATAATTTGTCACCAAAAGTATGACCGTAGGAGTCATTAACATTTTTGAAATTATCAATGTCGATATATAATACCGCCCCGGAGCTGTTTTCATTTTCACATCCACCAATAACCGACTGTATCCGGTTATCCCACGCGGTGCGGTTAGCCAGTCCGGTAATAGAATCTGTATACGCCAGGTAGTTAATTTTTTCCTCATACTGTTTATTCTCAGTGATATCCCTAAGTGTGCCAACCACTCGTATCGGGCGGCCCACATTGTCACGGACAATTTTGCTGTGGGATACTACCCACTTTATTCCACGTGGCGTCATAATGCGGTACTCACAGGCAAAATATATGTCGCTTCCTATGAGTTGCTCTTGTCTGCGTTTTAGAACTTTTGGCAAGTCTTCCGGGAAAATGGTAAGTAAGTCTACATCTTCCGGTGTCATGAAACTATTTATAGGTACTCCCATTATCTCGATAGCCTTATCCGAGAACTGCATTTTCCCAGTTAGGAGATTGCAGTCCCACACTCCGGCATTGGCGGCTTCAAGGGCAAGCTTATAACGTTCCTCGCTTTTTTCGAGTGCATCCCGTGCTATTCCTAGTTCTTCAAATTGAGACCGCAGTTCTTCGTCCGCCGCTATCAATTCCTCGTTTATCGCTGTTAGCTCCTCATTCAGTTGACGGTATCTCGTTCCGGCTTTTTTGAGTGCCTCTTCCACTGAAACAATTTTAGTAATATCGCGAATAATATTGACAAGTATATCGCGATTCTCTATGTGTACGCATGCTGAACTGACCTCTACCGGAAAGTATTTACCGCTTCGACGGACATGTATGGTACGATATAAAACCCCTTTTTGTACCTGATATGCAGATTTTATCTGGTCACTTAGAAAGGTACGGGTTTCGTCAGCACGCAAATCAAGTACCTGCATATTACATAATTCTTCTTGGGTGTAACCATAAGCTTTGGTTGCTGATCTGTTGGCATGCAGGATTTTCCCACTAGTGTCAACCAGCAAAATAATATCGCGGGCCTGGTCGATGGCTTTCCTATAAAAATTGCCTTCAACTAAATTCGTTATAGTATCGCGGTTGCTATTAGTAGCAGTCATGGGCTTTAATCCTCCAATCCAACAAATATAAACCAACCTTGCAAAGTGGATTAATTCACCAAAATCGCCGTGTGTTGGGATTTGAATACTTGGATCAAGGAAAGTATTAATTTATTCGCCAAAAAATTGCATATACCTCCAAAAAATTCAAAATTTTTAAAAAATATAAACCGTATTTGGTAAGTTACTTTTAGAAGAGTTAATACCTGGTAAGTACCGATACGGAGAACTATTTTCAGTATTACTCTAAAAGAAGGTAAATTAATGTTTACTTTTGTTTATTTTCAGATTATTATATATATAAGGAAGATTAAATAAAAGTTTCCTGGTTTTATTAGAGACTGCTAATAGTAGTCTCTAGACAATACCGGGACAAGGATTTCAAAATCATAATAAGTTATTGTAAGGAGTGGAAATAATGGCTAATATTAATCCGGATGATTTCGTCGTATTGTATCCAGGTGTTTACACCAAACAGGAAAAAGCGCTTGTCGAAAAGTATTTGGCTGATAATAAGGCAATAGAAGAGCGCGGCGAAATTGATGTACAGGCTCTTATTAAAGGAACATTACCCAAAGATACTCCGGGGCTTGGTCCGGTGTTGAAGGTAACCGAAGCTATGGTGCGCTATAATAATGAAAAGTACGACCCTGAAAACCCTGTTTTAAATGATGCCGCGTATGCAAAAAAGCTAGGGTATAAGGATATACTTGCGCTGCCTTGCTTTGGTGCGCATGATGACTCATTTATGGTTCCGTATCCTCCTGATGCCAGAGATACGCTGCTTGTTTCCCAGTTGAATCACAGTGTAAACATTTATAAGCCGGTTTATCCTGGTGATACTCTGTATATGGTGTTTAATTCAAGACATCTTACGGATTTGACTCCTACGGAAGGTTCTATATACCGGCACGTTATCATTAAAAGCACAGGCAGTGTATACAACCAACGCGGAGAAAAGGTAAACGATGTTGTTTTCCGTGTAATGGAAAGCCTTAAATTATATAAAGAAGGAAAACGACCAGCCGTAATGGGCTTTGCGGAATTCTGGGAATCTGCCGAGTGGGCGAGCCGTCCGGCCCATTACTATACGGATGAGGATTGGAAGTATATTAAAGACTTATGGTCAAAAGAAAAACGGCAGGGTGCGCAGCCTCTTTATTGGGAAGATGTGCAAATTGGCGATAAACCGACCTGGACGGTAGATGGTCCTGTCATTAGTCCTCTTATTCCTACGGCCCCCTATGGATTGGCTACTGGCGGAAGCCGTACTTTAAAGAGAGAAATTTTGGATCCTGCGATTTTCAAGAACATGATTCGGGGAGAACATGACGGAATTTATCGATTGCAAAATGAAGCGGATTACGTTCCGGCCGTGCCTGATGGTGCCGCTGGGTTCTTAGATAACGCAATTTCGGGGGATTCGAACGAGATTGATACCGCAGACATACATAAAACCGATAGCAGTGCGGATATTAATACGGCCGATATTCATAAAAAAACCGAAAATAGAGGGCCGCTGCTTAATTTCTTAGGGCGTGAATTTGCAGAACGTCATATTTTCAATTGGATGGGAGATCATGGCTGGCTTGCTAATATTCGCTGGGGTATTATGCCTGTGGAATCGATGTATGCTTACGGCAAAAAAATGCCTCTCAATAAGGACTGCGAGTATTTCCTGAAAAATGTTCCTGAGATGAAAGGTAAAACCATAACTGCTCACGGTATGACGGAAGATCTGGCTATAGTAAAATCTTACGTTTATGACAAATATAACCGTGACGGCGAGTATTTTGTTGACCTTACATGGTGGATTGAAACCATTGAAGGGGATATTTGGTTAGCTGGTGGGGCGACTGTAAAACTGCCATCAAGCAAAATGAAATAAGCGTTGTAATTATTAGAAAAATGTGCTCCTAATGGTGAGGAATCAGTCAATCTGGATAAATGAGTGTCAAAAAAGATAATAAATTATTTTACGTTATACCTGATACAGAGCACCATACCATTGGTGGCGGATAATAATAGAGCCTCAATCCTTGTATTATACGGGATTGAGGCTCTATTTCTTGTAAATACCAAATATTTAATAATAGAAAAAGAAATAATTTGGAATTTGATTAAATGTTGAAATATATAGTCGAATATAAAATGGGAGATTAATAATGGCGAATATAGGAAGGTGTAAGTCTGAAAACTGGACGGCAAGTCTTATTCATTTTCCCATCAAACCGGGATAGGAGCCAATTTAACTCTGAGGTTGTTGCTTGCTAGGGTTGCGGCAATATTTATTCTTGTTCTTTAGTAGTTTTGTTTAAGAAGATGAATAGTTCCCTACGGTTTGCTACGTTATATTTTATATAGATATTTTGGGTATGAAATTTAACGGTATAGGTGGAGATGAATAATTCTTCTGCAATCATAGTATTGCTATAGCCTTTCAGCAATAATAACAAGACCGAGCGCTCCCTCGGGGTAAGAAGGGTATAGGCATTACCCAGGGTGGCGGTAAGATCTTTTTCTGACGCGGGATTCACTACCGGATCATCTGGCGGAGGCTTATTACTAACCTCTCTTTTGACAAAAAAGTAAAAGCCGATGACGCAGCAGGTACTTCCTGCGAATAAGGCAAGAAAATCCAGAGGTAGCGCATCTGTCAATAGGAAGGATATCGTCGGCGGTGCCAAACGGCCACAGCCGAAAGCCAGGTTAAAGATGCCAAACCCAAACCCGCAAAGGGATAGTGGATACGCGTGATGCCGCGATAGATTAATAAGAAGCAAATAAAAATAAAAATAGAAAAGAAAAATTGCCGCATGAAAAAAGTTGGTAGAAAGGGTGTCGAAATAGCGGCCGTTTGAAAGGGAAAAAAAGCCCAAGCCTGTTAAGAACAGAATGCCGCTGAACAATAGGCGAATATGATTTTTCGCATAAGAGGACAGCACCAAAGCGGTGATAATAGGAAGCAAGGAATAGAAAAGACTGAGGGAATTATAGGATAAAGGTGAGGACGCTACTATGTGAGCGGCAAAAAAGCCAAATAGGAATAGGAAGAGAAATATGAGGGTGGGAATAGAACGGCTGGGAGGAGCAGACGAAGCCAGGTCCGATTGAGGTTGTTTGGCATGAAAAAGGGTATACATGCAGCCTGCTGAAATATACGGCAACAATAGTGAAGAAATTATTTCAAAAATAAGGTCGATTCGGTTAAAAAACCGGGTGAATAATCCTGCTAGTACAAAGGTACTTATTAAAAAGTATGGAACGTCGATAGTCTGTAGCTCGGATAAAAGCACTATCCAGGTTATATATACCAGTGCAGTTGAAATGCTCCATAGCGCACTGTGAAGATAGATTAACCACGGAAACCCGGTTGTGAGCTGAGGAAACAGTGAAGGGAGAAAGTGCATTGACAATCCGATCAAGGGCTGGAACAAGGCGTTTGCCAGTAAAAGACTCGATGAGTCGCTGCGAATTCTGCGTCGAAATAGGATGCCGATAAGTAAGCAAGCGGGTGCTGCGATTAAATAGCCGAAGGTGGTTAAAGCTGTAAGGGTTGTTCCCCAAGAAATAAGCGCAAGGTGAAGACCGGTGCTTGCCAAGAAATAAACACAATATATATTTGCAAGACAAAACCCGATATATAGAAGGTATTTTTGTTTCGTACCAAGCCCTCCTTCCTTTAATAAGGAAGTTATTTAAATTAATAAACTATAAATAGCTTCTTGTTATCGTAAAATGATCGTTGTATACCTTGAGAAAAATAGGCGAGAAGAAGGCGGGTGATATACTAATCCAGGACAGTGAAAGACGTTTGCTAGCAAATAGTAACTCTAATTCTAATAATTATAACGCAAAAAGCATGTGGTTTCTACAAAAAGTAAAAATGAAACATGCAAAAAAGAGGGAAACCTCCCCCGATATGTAGATTTAACTCCCCTGTAAGGGGAGTTGTTTTTGGGGAAATATCGGTGTATTTTTTACTAAGAAAGTGATTTGAGGATTGGCTTAAGCGAACTTAATTAGGAGGGAATATAACGATATAATATGTTTTTAAAATATTAGGGGTACGGTGTGGCAAATATTGTTCGAGCTAAGAAAACGAAGAGCGGTGTTGCGTCACTCCGTGCTTCTTGTTTGCTTGCGAAAGAGGCAGAACATATTACGGCATAGCAGAAAAAATACGGTGGTTGCCATTGGAGCGGTTCATGTCTAGGTTGAAATGTCGGGGTGATAAGTTGCTGGAACATAATAGCCAGTTACCTAAAGTGAAAGAGGCGATGGGTATGAAGCAAGAACAGCATGAAGATTTGGAGGAATATGATGTAATCATCAAAGTAGCAAAAGTTTTAGGTGGAACTACTAAATGGTTGGATAGCGACCTAGTTAATTACAAAATGGATGTAGTCGAGTATGTGCTCCATGATGCAGTAAACACTGGTTGGGTTCTGTATGATCTGGATGAATTGCGGCAACATAGTGAGCTTTCTTTTGTACATTCGGTAAATATGGCGGTGTTTGTCACTTTACTAGGGATATGGCTCGGATATGGAGAAGAAGATTTAAGAAATCTGGCTCAAATCGGATTACTTCATGACATAGGGAAATTGTTTGTCCCGCTGAATATTTTGCATAAACCCGGTAGACTCTCACGGGCAGAATTCGAGGTTATGAAAAAGCATGTGTATGATGGTTATCTATTACTTACATACAATGATTACATCAATCAAGAAGTAAAACTTGGAATATTGCAGCATCACGAACGTTTGGATGGCAGCGGCTATCCTTTTAATTTGAAGGATAATGAGATACATGAGTTCTCAAAGATTGCAGCTGTTGCGGATATGTACACTGCAATGATTGAAGATAGGACGTATCGACCGAAAATGACACCTCTAGCGGCGCTCGAAGTGATAGAAATGGCAAAGGGGACTAAACTTGATGCGAGAGTATGCGAAGCGTTGAGGAAAATCGTGATGAGTACCGGCAAGAATTATCAAACAAATTGACACATTTACCGAAGCTATGCTTTGGAGGAAGGTCTATGACTGCCAGATTGCCGATTCGATAGGACTTTGTATTTGTTGGCATCGATCTGCTTCTGACGGATGTCATTCTGTTTTGTCCAAATTAACTAGGGCGGCTTATATGTCAATACTTGAAGAAGTAATAAAGTCAGCGGCTGATTATCAGAAATTATATCCGCACGACAATTGCATTGTAATAACTGATGCGGATGGGAAAATACTTTTGTATCAACCAGCTAAATCATTTGATATGCACATGAAAGAGGGGGAGATAGTTTCCCCAAACGGGTCAACTGCAGAGTATATTAGAACGTAGTTAATAGTGCCGGACGGGCATTTAAGGATATTGTGTCTCTTATCGGTGAAGTATCATCTCAAATTAGGGAAATCTCAGCAGCTATCCAGCAAATGGCTTCTGGGAGTCAGCAAATTGTGGCATCCGTTCGGGATATTGATGGCATTAGCAAAAACACCGCCGCACAAACGCAGACTGTTTCGGCAGCAACGGAGGAACAGTCTGCTACAATGGAAGAGATTGCAGCATCTAGTCATGCATTAGCTAAAATGGCAGAAGAATTGCAAATGGCTATACGTAAGTTTAAAGTTTGATCGATCGTTAAAACGATACGTAGACAGGATATAAAGTAACGAAATTTGATAAGTTTGTGAATGAGACAGATATATATTAAATTCGCCTTTACACCCGATATGCATGCGAACCATACCGTTGGTAACGGATAAAAAGAAGACTCCTGTCAAATTTATGCGGATTTGGCAGGAGTTTTGTATTTTTAGGGAATATAAAAGTATTGGCAATTTGCTTAAAAGTAGTGAGAAATGGTGCGTTAAAGAACAGTTATTTGACTCGGTTCTTAGAAACTAGGCATGTATCATTCCTGAATATAGTGAGCAAGATTTTTTTGTGAAATTGTGAATGCCTTTAAAGATTAAATGCGAGAAGCCAAATGGGGGCTATTGAGCTATCGGTATAACTTAAAGTTTATACCGATAGTAATATTTTATATTTTGAATAGGATGAAAGCATGTATATACTAAAAAGTAAATAGCAAAATGATAGAAAGGTGGAGATTTAGAGTTGTGCGCAATTAGAAACGATAGATATCCACATGTGTTCCAACCTCTCAAGATTCGGGGAGTGACCTTGAAAAACCGGCTCCAGTATTCACCGACCGTGGTGTTAAAATGCAGTCCAGAAGGGGATGTTGCCCAGGAAATGATAGATTATGTAGAATGGCAAGCTAGGACGGGGGTTTCCTATGTAACCATCGGAAACAGTCCTGTAGTGCATTCAAACAGTTCCGCGTGGGTGTGTGAACTGAATGTGACTCAGGATCGTTGCATACATGGCATAAATCAATTGGTCGTTGCTGCCCGGGAAAACGGCGCGGAACTTTCCATCGAACTTTCTCACGCAGGACGTGGTTCGGCCGCTTCTTCGGGAAACCCGGCGCTGGCTCCTTCCGACGTTCCTCTTAACGGCGGGCCTCTTGGCCATATCAAACCCATGAACTATGAAGACATGGATTATATCAAGAAGCAATTTGTTGATTGCGCGGTGCGCTGCGAGCATGCAGGTCTTCGAATCATTATGATCCACTGCGCCCACAACAACCTGTTGGCTCAGTTTGTCTCGCCCCTCAGCAACAAACGTACCGATGAATACGGTGGAAGCCTTGAGAACCGTATGCGATATCCGCTGGAAGTGCTTGCAGCGGTAAGGGCGGCTGTACCGTTCATGGTCATCGAGCTCAGGGTCAGCGCCCAGGAAGATGTGGAAGGCGGCCTGGAATTTGACGAATCCCTTGCGTTTATGAAGAGGGCACAGGAATATGTGGATATCATGCATGTTTCCAGAGGAAATATTTTCTTTAATTATGGCTCTACATGCACCATTCCTACCTATTTCAAAGGCCGGCTGTTGAATGTACCGTTTGCTCAGGAGGTCAAAAAGCATCTCAGGATTCCTGTGGCGGTAGTTGGCAACATCACTTCGCTGGCGGAAGCGGAAGCTATCATCGGAAACGGTAAGGCGGATATTGTTGTAATGGCAAAATCCTTTATGGCCGATGGGGACCTTATTCATAAATCCCTGATGGACAAGGTTGAGGACATACGCCCCTGCACCCGTTGTGACTGGTGCGGCAATGCTAATGTATACGGAACAAGCATGCGGTGTGCTATCAATCCCAGGTTGGGAAAGAATATTGATATCGCAGGCATGATATCTTCCGATAAAGCTAAAAACGTCATGGTCATCGGAGGCGGCCCGGGTGGAATGATGGCTGCACAGACCCTGTGTGAGATGGGGCACAAGGTCACCTTGTATGAAAAAGCCGATAAGCTCGGAGGCCTTGTAAAAGATGCCATTGTAGCGCCATTCAAAGAATATTTAAGACTATATCATGAGTGGGATGTCCATCAGACTGAAACATGTGGTGCAAAGATCGTTTATAATACTGAGGTCACTCCCGAACTCGTGGAGAAGGAGAATCCGGACGCCATTATCGTAGCTACCGGCTCAAAATATATAAGGCCGAATATCGAAGGTATTGATAATAGCAGGGTCAAAATGGTCAGTGATGTTGAAAACCACAGGGTGAAGGTTGGTCAAAAGGTCGTTGTCTGCGGCGGAGGGATCGTCGGACTGGAATGTGCTATCATGATGGGCATGGAAGGCAAGGAAGTTACCGTCATTGACAGGATACCGACCAAAGAGTTCGGAAAAGGAATGCCGGTATTCAACCACATCGAAGTCATGTACCAGCTTGAAAAATATGGGGTGAAGCTGCAGGGTGACCGCAGGATTAAAAGATTCGCCGACGAAGGAGTGGTAGCTGCTGATTCGGAGGGGCAAGAATATCTTGTTCATGGAGATACCTATGTCATAGCACTTGGAGTCGCGCCGGACGACAGTCTGGCAAACAAGCTTCTCTCCATGTATGCTGAGGGAGTATATGTCATCGGTGATTGCGTGTCCACGGAGCGCCTGATTGCAGATGCCAACCAGGAAGCCTTCCATGCTGCGCTGCGGATAAAATAATCACCCCTGGAATACGGCTAATATTATAGTTACTATGTACTAAATAAAGACAATGTTCAGGAAGCATCGGGATCGCTATCGCGGTGGTAGAAAAGATCAGTTAAATCATCCCTGATTCTGAAAGAGTACCAATAATACAGGAGGAACTTAACTATGGATAAACGCTTTAAAGGAAAATCTGTCATTATTACCGGTGGTGCTTCGGGCATCGGAAAGGCTACAGCGTTTGCTTTTGCCGATAAGGGTGCTAATGTCCTCATCGCCACTTCTAGCAGCGAGGATAAGGCCCGCGCCGTCGCTGAGGAAATCCGAGGCACATATGGTGTGATTGCCGCTGGCGTCCGCTGCGACGTTAGGAATGAAGCCGATGTGGAGGCGATGGTTGCCAAAGCCATCGATTGTTTTGGCGCTATTGATTTTGCCTTTAACAACGCCGGCGTCGGCCCCGACGGTGTCACTATACCCATTGCCCCATTATGTGAGGTCACGGAGAAGGACTGGGATTGGGTCATGGACGTGGATCTCAAGGGCGTGTTCTTGTGCATGAAACATGAATTGAAGCAGATGGAAAAGCAGAGGAACGGCTGCATTGTTAACACCGCATCTACTGCAGGATTGAAGCCAATGGGAAACTTCGGGGCCTACGGCCCTGCCAAGGCGGGTCTCATCCAGTTGACCAAAGCTGCTGCTGTAGAGTGCTTCGGTAAGAACATCCGCTGCAATGTGGTCTGCCCAGGCCCGACATTGGGTACCGGAATGGCCGACCGATTGTTCGGAAAACCTGGCGAGCAAGATCCTAACAGTACTTCCTTGCCGCCGCAGTTCGGCAAACCCGAGGATATCGCTGACGTAGTGCTCTGGCTCTGCTCTGATGCCTGCGCCAAGGTGACTGGAAACGTGGTTATTGCAGACGGCGGACTTGACGTTATATAAATTTCGGTTAAAAAAGCCAGCCGGAATGCACAGTCCTTGTGCTTAAGAAACTACAGCTATGAACTGAAAATGAAAAGCGGAGCCAATAATGTATGGTGTAGTGAATTGTCTTTATACCTGATGTGGAGAACTATACCAGTAACAGAAAAAACAGCCTAACCCCTTGTAGAATAAGGAGTTAAGGCTGTTTTTTGCTTTGCTTTTTGTGCCAGAGTGGTTTGGGAGGAGATTCCTTTAATGTAAACAATCGGTGAAACCCTTTCAGTCGAGTTCCTCTTGTTAAACCCCAATATATGCAAATATGCATGGCTAATAAGCAAATGATGCAATGAGGAGCCGGGTGTATTAATAGGGCACATCGGCTTTCGTGAGGGTTGCGCGCCGCGATGTACGCTTTTACTCGACACTGCCTTCCATTAAATAGAAAAGGTCCCCATTATATGGTTAAGGGATACAAAAAATAAGAAAAATGCCAAAGTGTGTACTTTACACTGCTGTTTTCCGTTAAATTGTAATAAAGTAAATATTATCAAGGGGGGTATTTTAATGAAGTCTAATGATAAAAAATTACACGAAATCTTAAAAAAACGTGGCATTGGCATGGAGAAAGTCGACAAGCTTATGGAATCGGACATTCCGGAAGCAAAAGAAAGCACAAAAAAGCTGATGGATATTTATTATACTTTAAAAGTTACTGCGGATATGGAAGCAGCGTACTGGTATAATAGAACCTGGTGGGAAAACGAAGGCGATATCCTCGAAGTAAGAAGAGCAAAAGCAGTGGCTGCTTCTCTATCACACATGACACCTACCATTTTACCTTATGAGAAACTTGTTATGAACAAGACGAAAAATATTAGAGGAGCATTCCCTTTCCCTTGGGTATGTTCAAGTTTCTTTAATGCCCAGGCAGAAGCTTTGATGAACGAAGTGGACGCTCCTCGAGAGAGTGAAGCTGATGCAGTCAGTATGGTTGGTGCTGGTGGAGGTAATGTTACCGAGAGTTATGGAAATATCATTTCCATTGCTAAGAAGTTCGGCATGAGAAAGGAAGAAATTCCTGTTTTAGTTAAAACCTCGAAACCTTGGGAAGGAATTTCGATAGAAGAATTAAGCGATAAATATTCACAGATGACACCGGGCTATGAGCAATTTAAACGTATCATGGACAGTGTTATCTGTATGTTTGATTCTTTTGCCATTCCGCAGGGGCGTGAAGTAATCAATTATTATCTTCCTTTGCAATATGGCTTTGACCGAATTATTGAATTATGTGATGGAAAAATTGCTGAAGTAATGGGCGAGGCCGGTGAAGATGGTGATTTCGGCATGAGCAGAGGCTATTACTATGCGGCAATGAAAGAAATTACCAAAGGGTTAAGTGCTTGGTGTGAAAACTATTCAAAACAGGCAAAATATTTGGCTTCTATTGAGACAGATCCAGCATTGAAAGCTAACTATGAAAAAATTCAAGAGGTTATGGGAAACATTGCTCATAAGAAACCGGCAAACTTCTGGGAAGCAATCCAGATGACACTTTGCTGTCATTTCGGTGTTGTTAATGAGGATCCCCAGTCTGGTCTTTCTATAGGTAAGCTTGGCCAGATATTGCAGCCGTTTTATGAGAAGGATATTGAAGATGGTGTCATGACAAACGAAGAAGTAATTGAGATTCTTGAATTATACAGAATTAAAATTACTTGTATTGAATGTTTTGCGTCTGCTGGTGTATCTGGTGGCGTTCTTTCCGGTAATACCTTTAACAATCTTTCTTTAGGTGGACAGAATTACGAGGGTCTTACAGCCGTTACTCCTTTGGAATATTTAATTATTGAAGCCGGGATGAGAAACCAAACCCCTCAGCCTACACTGAGTGTCTTGTATGATGAAAAGACTCCGGAAGATTTTCTTATGAAAGCGGCTTCTTGTACAAAGCTGGGACTTGGATATCCCGCATGGATGAACAACCAGACCGGTATGAATTTTATGTTGAGAAATTATGGACCAGAAGGAATGGATCTTCATGATGCAAGAGCATGGTGCCTTGGCGGTTGTTTGGAATCGGCACCTGGATGCTTTTTACCACTTGAGTATAACGGGAAAATTACAATGATTCCTGGCGGGGCATCACCTACCTGTGGTACGGGTGTTCATTTTGTCGCTATGCCAAAAGTGCTTGAACTGGTTTTGACAAACGGTTTAGATAAGAGGACAGGAAAACAAATTTATCCGCCGCACAATAAGAAGATTGATTCTTATGAAACTCTGATGGATCAATGGAAAGAATATATGGAACTTACTACGGATGTTGTTAATAGATGCAACAATATCCAGATGGATATTTGGCGAAAATACAACATGCCGGCTGTTAACTCCTTGTTGAAACCGGATTGTTTCACAAAAGGTAAACATATTGGTACTATGGGTGCAAGATATAACGCATGTATTAACTTTGAATCTTGCGGTACGATTACTCTCGTTAATTCCTTGTCTTCCATTAAGAAAAATGTGTTTGATGACAAGAAGTTTGCGATTGAAGAAATGACAGACGCAATGGTTAACAACTTCGGATTCAAGACTGCCTATGAAACAAGCGTATTTTCACCAGATTTTAGAGAGAGTACGGAAAGCAGCTTTAAATACGCGAAAATCTTTGCGGCATGCGTAAACGCACCGAAATATGGTAATGCTGACAGGCATGCAGATGAGATTTTTAAGGCATATCATTCTTATATTTATGACATGACACATACATTTAAGTCATACTATGGCAAACCTTTATATCTGTGCCAGATTTCGGTATCAACACATGGTCCTCAAGGCTTTGTAACATTGGCTACAGCTGATGGAAGACTTGCAGGTACGACGTATTCAGATGGTTCTGTATCCGCTGCGGCAGGCACGGATAAGAATGGTATTTATGCTATATTTGAATCTGCGACCGTATATGATCATTCCATGCATCAGAATGCGCAGATGAATTTGAAACTTCATCCGTCAGCAGTTAAAGGCATCAGTGGAACAAGAAAACTTCTTGATGTTGTACGTGCCTATATGAGAAAGGGCGGATTCCATGTTCAGTTTAATGTTGTTGATACTAAAACATTAAAGGATGCTCAACTTACGCCGGAAAAGTACAGGGATCTTATGGTTCGGGTGGCTGGATTTACACAATACTGGTGCGAAATTGGCAAACCTATACAGGATGAAGTTATTTACAGAACGGAATATGACGAGGCTAATTGAAAAATCGTCAATGGAGGTAATCGCGAGTGAGACATTATGATTGTAAAAATTATATGAATTTAGATTGTGAAAAGGGAATGTGTGCATTAAGCAAAGGTTTGGTACCTATTGATGGTGAAGGAAGTCAGGCGTGCCCTAATTTCAAACAAGCTGAAAAATGTGGAACCTGCAAAAATTTCATAAGTCCAGATAAATATGGTATTGGGACATGTACGGGATTGGAAAAAGAAAGCTGGGCTTATGCTGCGTGTGGTGCCTTCTCCTGCTCAGGCTATAAGGTTGTGTAAGATAGTGTTATGGAAAAGAAAGGTTTAATATTTGACATCCAGAGTTTTTCCGTGCATGATGGGCCGGGCTGCAGAACGAATGTGTTTTTTGGAGGATGTCCATTGCAGTGCAAATGGTGTGCAAACCCAGAGAGCTGGATTAATAAAAAACATATTATGTTTGCGGATAAAGTGTGTAAATGGGAAAAGGGCTGTAGGGCATGCAAAAATGTATGCCCCTATGGCTCAATTAAATTCAATAATAATGGGAAGCCTGGTATTACTTGGAATATTTGCAGAGAATGTGAGACATTTGAGTGCGTTGATATTTGCCCCAATAATGCACTAAAACAGTGTACCAAAGAGTATACAGTCGATGAACTTGTGACTATTTTGAGGCGTGATTTTAATAACTGGGGCTCTGAAGGAGGGGTAACATTTTCAGGCGGAGAGCCACTCTTGCATCATGAATTTCTTGGCGAGGTTTTGAAACAATGCCATGAACGCCAAATTCATAAAGCTATTGAAACCAGTGGATATGCCAATCAGGAAGTGTTTTTAAAAATATTGAGATATATTGATTTTGCTTTCGTTGATGTGAAAAATATGGATCGTGAAAAACATAAACAAGGAACCGGCGTCGATAATGACGTAATACTTTCCAATATTGAAGCACTTAAAAAGTCCGGCTGGCAGGGAAGACTTGTGCTGCGACACCCGACTATAGCAGGATATAACGATAGTGAAGAAAATGCAAAAAGATTAATTGAGTTCATGAACAAGAACTCATTGTATGAGGTTAATCTTTTGAAATTCCATAGGCTGGGATTGACGAAGTGGGAGCAGTTAGGAAAAGATTATGCATACAGCGATCATGGTGACGTGACAGATGAAAAAATGCAACATCTTCAAGAGTTATTTTTAGATAATAATATAGCCTGCTATATTGGAGACAATACCCCATTTTGAGGATTCTATGAGCTATTACCATCCGCACTATGGCTGAACGCACACGTATACAAACACTTTATACAGTTGGGTATTCAACTCGAATTGCCCGGATACGACAGGTCTCGTTACAGTATTTAGAGAATGAGTACAGACGGGAACAGAAAATATGGGGTTTGAAATCATATTTATGTTTTCTATATAGAAGTGGCGGACTTGACGATTTGTCATAACTAAAATTAAAAAGGAATTGGTATGGAACTTAATAATATATTCATATATGACTATATAAAGGAATATATGAATGAAATATCTATTGTAAATTATAAAAAAGGACAATATATAACGCGTTCTGATGAGAACTTTACCGAAATATTTTTTGTTTTAGATGGAAATGTTAAAGTGGAATGTATTACTGAATATGGTAAGAGTTTTTTAGTAGATGAACTTACCGAAAATGAATTTGTAGGTAAATTTAGCTATATGTATGAGCAAAATCTATTTTGTGATATCAAAGCCACAAGCAATGTTGTGTTATTAAAAATAAATAAGGATACTTTCGATAAGCTGCAAAAAAACTCTGAATTTCTAAAGATATTCTTATATAAAACCAGTAATAGAATATATCATATGTATAAAAAGCTAATGATGAAAAATCTGTTTAGTTTGGAAGAGTTATTTGCTTATTACTTACTGGAAAACTCCGAAAGTAACATATTTAAGTTTAAAAGCAAGAACGATTTATGCAACCTTTTTCCAATAAGTAGGAAGAGTTTGTATAATATAATTAATAAGCTTGTAGAGAAGAATTTCATAAGAAAAGATAAAAATTTAATTATTATCATCGACAAAAAGCAATTGCTCGAACTTTCATCAAATGTAAGTGAATTTAATATGATAAATGATAGTAAAATTAAGTTTGATATTTAATTTATGCTGAATTTGCCAAATTGAATACGCTGGTCATTTCGTAAAGAAATTAAAGGTAACTTTAAAACATAAAAGTTAGTAGGGGTTAAGAGGATAATAATCATAGAAAAGATGTATCAGTAAATATTTAGCATGCTAAATATTTACCTGGTTTATTTTTACAACTTCTGCTGTGCGTATTAGCGTGGCGATTGTTATTAAGATCGGTTAAGAAAGGAAAACCTCATGCCAATTTCTGTTATTAGCGGCTCCATCCTCTGGATAGTACTTGCTGCAATAAGTTATACTTTTTCGTCACCTTCAATAGGTGAAAATAAGAGAGGGCCTTTACAAAAGATTAGCAGATCTAAAAGGAGTAGGGCCGCTTATGCGTTAATTATGGCAACTTTTATTTTGGGCGGATTAGTGGCTTGTAATTCAATAAATCTTTAACAAATAATAAGGATAGCTTACAGGTAGTTATATGACATGGAAGCGCGCAGACTGCCAAGGGAACACATAGTGGAGAAACCTAAACCCGTTGTAATCCAAAAGTCTGGCGGTTGTCAAAAAATAGAGCTTTATCAATAAAATCAGACACTTTTATTGAACTGGGCATTGTTATAAGGAACTAGCACTTTCACATTTTATACTTTATTTGAAATTTTATTGATAAGGGAGCTTCGATACATGAAAATGGTATTGCGATGTTTTATATTCATCTTAGGATTATTTTTTATGGGATTAGGTATCAGTCTAATTACTAAATCGAACTTAGGAACTTCACCGATTTCAAGCGTTCCGTATGAACTATCCCTGATTTTTCCTATTACAATTGGTGAATTTACCTTTTTGTTAAGTCTGGTATTTATTGTTATAGAAATACTAATTTTAAGGAAAAACTTTCCTAAGGAACAAACACTGCAAGTGTTTGTAGGGCCCTTTTTTGGTATTTTTATTGATTTGGGAATGTACTTGTTCCGGTTTGTTAATCCACAATATTTTGGTGAAAAGATGCTGGCCTTATTACTTGGTTGTGTTGTATTGGCATTAGGGATATATTTGCAAATTGCGGCCAATGTTATTGCAAACCCGGGGGAAGCTGTTGTGAAAACAATTGCCAATAAAATTAAAAAGGAATTCGGAACCATAAAAGTAATATTTGATGCTACCTTATTTATTATAGCAGCAGCCATTTCGTTGTCTGCTTTTGGTACTGTCCAGGGCTTGGGCGTAGGAACCGTAATTTCGGCGTTGATTGTCGGTTACCTTACTAGGTTCTTTGGCTTTTTCTTTAAATGGCTTATGTAAAAGGGAATAAAAGGTCCAGGGCTTGCAGCGGGTTTAGGATAAAAGCTAGTGTGAAAAAGAAAGAAAAGGCCAAAAGCGCTAATCATATTACGCCAACGCTGTAATTTTTATTGGTAAAGAGCTGGGTATAATGGTAAAGTCATACTGGCAGCTGCCAAATACGTTATAAAAGGTAACGGTTTGGCGGCTACCGGTATGACTTTTTGCGTGGAATTTCGGTATGCCAAAAGTCCTGGCAGAGCGTATTATGGTAAGCATTACGCGATGTCTTGGACAAAATCTAAGCTTGAAGGTCAATCAAGAAAAGAGCATAGTAGACAGAACGTGGGAGTCTGAAATTTCTAGGTGCCTTAAGGCGTTTTTTGAAATTTTACAATTAATTTATCTACTTCTTTGCTTATAGCAATAATTCCGGGGTCATTTAAAGTTCGATATTGCGTTAATTTATTAAGTTTTTCTCTTAAAATTTCGATGTTTATCATCAGATGCTTTTTTGTCATAAATATAAATGCAAATCCTTTCAACAGAAATTAGTTATTCGATTCTACGAGTTTATGCTACAAGGTAATAATACTACTATCCCAAATCCACGACAATTCATCCGTGAATAAATTTTTGATAAAGAGTTTATTATTGTCGAATTCGTTAAAACTTATACCGCAATTTTCATGCCGATAAAAAATAATTCGATATAAGAAAAACCGGTAATGCGATCCTTAGGCTTTATTAGTCAATGTTTTACGACCTAAAAATATTAAGGATAAATTCTTGTGAAATGGTCGATGGTGTACAAATAGTGTTACCTTTATGTTTCTTGTGGTAACACTATTTGTACACAAAGGTAACACTATTTGTATTTTGAATGGAATAGTTGCGCATCTTATTATTAAAGTTTTCCGGTTAACGACAGGTACTAGTACGGCGAAGATTTGCTTTAGTCGAGAGTCTAATTGTCAGATCGTGTTAGAATTTGATTTGATGATTCAACAAAATAACGTTAACACAAGAAATTCGATTTCGCTATCACCAGATGAATATTTGATTGACAATTCCATAGACGCAAAACCCTGCAAAAATACATTTGTTTTTGCAGGGTTTCAAATTTAATTAGCGTATTTGCTATTGTGAATGGAGGGATAAGTGTTTGCGTAGTGACGGTGTTTTGATTATAAATCAGGCGATGAATTATATATATAAGAATCTGGATAAAACTTTGACAGTTGAAGAGATAGCGGATACATGCTGTTTTTCGAAGTATCATTTCAATAGATTATTTAAACTTATTGTCGGCGAGAGTATATATTCCTTTATTAAGCGAATGAGATTAGAAAGAGCTGCTTTTTATATGAAAATTTCGAAAAGGTCAATAACCGATATTGCGATAGAAGCCGGCTATAGTCCATCAAATTTTGCTTCGGCCTTTAAACAATATTTTGGCGTAAGTGCGTCTGAGTTTAGAGCAATGAGGAATGCACCTCTTAAGGAATCGTTTGCTCATGTAGTCGAGCATATTCAGAATCTCAAAAAGAACGAAAAAATATTTTTGGAAATTGACGAAAAAATGCGTATAAAGAGGATAGAAGGTATGAATCTGGTCTATAAAAGGGTTGTTTGTAACTACTCAAGAGACCTGAAGGAAGCCTGGGAGTCTTTTTGCAAAGAAATGGAAGAGAAGCATTTAACGGGTGGAAATGCTAGGTTTATAGGCATCTCCTATGATGATCCGTTAATTGTTGATGAAGAACGATGTATTTACGATATGTGCATGGAAATTGATGTGGTTTCAGGCTTTAATGTGTACCGGATCGAAGCTGGAATATATGCTTGCTATGAGTTTCATGAAAAATTAGACAACCTGGTACTGACCTTTAACGAGATATTTTCTTTATGGCTTCCTTTTTGTAAATATGAATTGGATAATCGACCGAGCTTGGAAATCTATCATTCTGGACTGGATGAAAATGGTAATATTCATATTGATATTTGCATACCCGTAAAGGAATATTGAAAATTTTAAAAGCTCGAATTCAGAAGCCCCTATCAGTCAAACCGTGTAGACTTTGTAGAAGGATGAATTTTGAGATGGGGGTACTCGAATGATTGAAACAGTGAAAGAAAAAAGTATTGTTAAAACATTTCTAAGTTATTCCATACCGACTATTATAGGCTTGTTTCTGACGTCGTTTATTATTATCGTGGATGGGTTTTTTATTGGCTGGAAAATGGGGGAAAATGGTCTTGCGGCGGTAAATTTTACTTTACCGGTGCTATATATTTTGTTGGCCATAACCACTATGATAGGGGTGGGGGGAGTAACTCTTGCTACACAAAGTCGTGGTGCGAAACAATATGACAGAGCAAATTCCTACTTTTCATTTTCGCTGGCCGCGATTTTGGTTATTACCACAATTGAAGTACTCATACTGGCGGTATTTTTGAGTGACATTGTAATACTGCTTGGTGTAGAAGGCGCAGTGTATCAATATGTGAAGGACTTTCTCGGTGTCCTGCTATATTTTTATCTATTTAGCATGATCAATATTGCCTTCTCTATGTTTATCAGAGCGGAGGGGAAGCCCCAACTATCTCTGGTCTTTGGGCTGGCGGGGAATATTATCAATATTATTCTTGATTATGTGTTTATCATGAGGCTAGAGTGGGGTATGAATGGGGCTGCTTTCGCATCAGGTATAGCTGCTTTGTTACCCTTTCTATTCGGCATGGGCTATTTTTTGTCAAATAAATCAGTATATAGATTTTGCCTGTTTAGCGTAAATTTGAGTGATTTTAAAAATATATTAATAAACGGTGCAGCGGAATTCATATCACAAATCTCTATTTCTATTACTACGGCTATATTCAATGTAGTGCTGTTGGAGAGGTTGGGAATCAATGGGGTTGCCGCATTTACTATTATTGGTTATGTTTTTTTTATCCATAGTATGCTAATAACCGGAATAGCCGTAGGCATTCATCCGGTTATTAGCTATAATTTCGGGGCGAAAAATACTGAGATGATATTTGAGCTTATGGCAATAGCCATTAAAGCGGTTACTTTGGCAGGGTTGCTGATATTTGTTTTTTCCTTTGCTATCCCGGAAAACATTATCCGTTTATTTTCCAGGGGAAATGCGGAGCTTTTACAAATTGGCGAATTCGGACTACGATGTATTTCGATAACTTTTTTACTGAACGGTTATAACTTTATTGCGACGGTATTCTTTACTTCTATTGGTGAAACAAAAATAGCCGCACTGGTTTCTTGTCTTAGAAGTCTTATTCTTGTAGTGATTTTTCTAATGGTTTTACCGAATGTTTTTGGCGATACTGGAATTTGGCTCACTACACCGTTGACAGAGGTCGTAACTTTTGTAGTAGCATACTTATTAGTGAATAGGTCTAAAGAAAAACTGAGTGATATCCAGAATATAGGATGATAACAGGTACGGAAGAGTGGGGTGCATGGTTGTCCGTGAGTAGCCTATTCGCTATGAAATCTGCTATGGAGAACTGTATCGCTGGTAAGGGATTAAAAATACAGCCTCAACACATTGAAAAGTGTTGAGGCTGTATTTTTAATCCCTAAACTCAGACTGTATTGTTTGTTTCCATAATATATCGTAAATAAACAAATGTTTTGTATCAAATTGTATAACTAGTGATATGCTCGGGCGTGCAACCCAGTGCTTAATTAACGGAGTAGTCGGATTGGGTTTCAAAGAAAACGGACGTATTGGATTCGGTATAAATTAGAGGAAGTAAGCGAAAGATAAATATAAATGTATATGTATATGTATATGGAGGTCGCTATGAGTAATCAAGTTATATTGTGGATTTCCTTAATTGCCCCATGGTTGACGTTATTTCTTATGCCCAGAGAGTCTATAAAACGCTATCTGCCGACGGGTTTGCTGGTTACCGTTTTGAGTATAATTTTTACTGAGATCGGGATTGCAAATGGATGGTGGGCTATTCGGGAAACTACTTACCCGTTAGCCTTAATACCCAGTTACACTTATGGAGCTTTTCCGGTACTTTCCATGTGGATTTTAAAATTCTTGTACGGACGATTTAAGATATTTGTGGTTACGGAAGTTGTGATGAATATTTTGTTGAGTTTTGTAATTTACCCATGGATCGCAGGGCGGGGAATTAAGGACTTTTTTATTAGTAATGCCGGAATAATAACATTTGGATTTGCCTCCGCGATTGCCCTGATTGCGTACATTTTCCAAGCGTGGCACGAGGGAGTGTTCGTCCGGTCGGAAAGAAGGAACTTTTCGGAGAATCTGCAGCCTGCCGCTGGTAAATTACTGTCTAAAGAGGAGAATAAGAAGAAGTAATACTAAACGCTGCGTTAATAAATGGAGGAGACGTATGGAAAATACACATAATTTTTTTATGCCAAAAGCGAATCTGATAGGTGTTGGCGCAATTAAGGACCTTCCGAATGAACTATTATCCTGGAAATTAAGTAAAGCGTTAATTGTAACGGATAAAAACATGATTAGTCTGGGATGGGTGGAACAGGTGGAAAAAATCCTGAAAAATTTGTTTATTTTTTATGATATCTTTGATGGTGTATTGCATACGAATCCCACAGTATCCTTTGTTGAAGATGGATTAGCCTATTTTCCCCAGGATTTGGAACTCAGGCGGGAATATGGTCTAATTATATCTGTCGGAGGAGGGTCAAATCACGATTGCGCAAAAGGGATAGCGGCGGTTGCGGCCAATGGCGGTTCCATCACCGACTATGAGGGATATAATAAGCTTGCTAAGCCGGCTATACCGCATATTGCCATTAATACCTCTTATTCGGGCGCAGAGGTAACCATGTTTTCCATCATAACGGATAAAACACGAAAAGTAAAAATGACCATTGCCTCACCGAATATTACCCCGTTTATATCGGTTAATGACCCGATGTTCGCGATAACCATGCCTGAAAGAATCACAGCGACTTCGGGGGTAGATACATTGGGCCACGCCATTGAAGCTTATGTGTCTACCGAGGCTTCCCCCATATCCGATTCATTAGCTCTCGATGCGATAAGGCTGGCCTTCAATTATCTTCCCAAAGCCTACGAAAATGGGAATGATTTAGATGCCAGAGAACAGCTGATGTTTGCCAATGTCATGGCGGGTATGGCCTTTAATAACGCAGGGTTGGGGTATAGCCACTCACTTGGGCATCAGTTGGGCGGCTTTTATAATGATCTGCATGGAGATTATGAAGGGATATTGATGCCTCGGGTGTTTGAGTTTAACTCTATGGCTGTTCCGGAGAACAAAATGTTAAGGCTTGCGGAGGTCATGGGAGTATCCGCAAAAAGCAAGCCGGAAGCTGTTGAAAAGATTGTCGGTTTGATGAAAAAACTTACTACCGACATTGGGATTCCCCAAGGCTTGAAGACAATGGGGGTATTGGAAAGTGATCTTGAAGCTCTTGCTCAGAATGCGTTAAAAGATATAGCTGGACTAACCAACCCTAGAAAGGGCACCCTGGAAGATATGATAAATATATATAAAGCTGCTATGTGATCAAGAAAGGAACTGCCCTCAAGGTTCAAAAACCATTTTAGGGCAGTTCCTTTATATTTTTTCATTGGCGGCGGAGAGCAGCAGTTTTAGGCGATTTAATAAGTTTACTTCGCTAACACCCGGATCGTAGTCTAAAGAGATTATGTTTACTCCGGGATAACATCTCATAAGCTCTTTGAACATGCCTTTGCCGGTAATCTGGTTGGGTAAGCAGGCAAAAGGCTGGAGGCAGACAATATTGGGTACACCACGATGGATGAGGTCTATTATCTTTCCGGTCAAATACCACCCTTCCCCGCTTCGGTTAGCTAGTGACAAGTGTTTGCCCGCATGGTGGGCTATTTCTTTTATAGAGGATGGGGGTAAAAAGTGCTTGCTGACTAATAGGGCTTTTTTCATACTAGAACGGTACAATTCTACGGCTTGTATAAGGACACTACCTTTCAGCATACTGCTCCAGCTTCCGGAAAGCAGCTCATAGGATACCTTGTGATCATATGCGCAGTATAGAAAGAAGTCAGTCAAGTCGGGTACGGTAACTTCGGCATTTTCATTTTCCAGTAGACGGATGATGTGATTGTTGGCTGTAGGGTGATATTTGACAAAGATTTCGCCTACTATTCCGACCTTTGTTTTGATAAGGGCTTCATCTATTTCTAGGTTATCAAAATCCCGTACAATAGCAGACAAGTTGTGCCTGAAAGACTGGTTGCCCTCTAAAAGTAATGACTGCTTACACTTAGTAACCCAATAGTCATATAGCTGATTTGCCGATCCTGGTATCTTTTCATAAGGGCGAACCCGGTGCAATACGCGTGTTAATAAATCACCGTAAAGCATTCCCATAATGGCATGAGCTTGCATAGCGAGCGTAAAAGTAAATCCGGGATTTTCCTCTAATCCGGGAGAAAGCGACAAGACTGGGACCTGCGGAAAGTGGGCATCCCGCAATGCTTTACGGAGCAGGGCAATATAATTCGTTGCCCGGCAACCGCCTCCGGTTTGAGTCATAATAACGGAAGTATTGTTTATATCATATTGGCCGGATTTTAGGGCTTGCAGCACTTGGCCGGCCACGATAATAGCCGGATAACAGGCGTCGTTATGTACGTACCTGAGCCCCAAGTCAATGGCTTCTTTATCCGCTAAAGGAGTTGCTACTCCCCGATAACCGAACTTCTCCAATATGGTTTCAAAAAACTGAAAGTGAATGGGTGACATTTGCGGCAGCAATAGGGTATGCTGTTTTTTCATTGCAGAACTGAATAGCGTTCGGTGGTATTGATAGGAGGAAGTGCTGGTGGGGAGTGCAGAGCCACTTCGTTCATTTATTGCGGCAATTAACGAACGAACGCGTATTCTGGCTGCCCCTAAATTATTCATTTCGTCTAACTTGATAATCGTGTGGATTTTGCTATAGGCGGTAAGGATTTCATGCACTTGGTCAATGGTGACTGCGTCAATCCCACACCCGAAAGAAGTAAGTTGAATTAGCTCCAGATCGGGATGCTTGGCTACATAAGCCGCACAGGCATATAATCTGGAATGATAGGTCCATTGATCGACAACACGTATGGGGCGTTCAATTTGACATAAATGACTTATGGCATCTTCGGATAATACCGCTAATCCGTAACTTTGTATCATTTCCGATATCCCGTGGTTGATCTCCCCATCAATATGGTAAGGTCGCCCGGCTAATACAATTCCTCGCGTTCCGGTTAAGGTAATATAGGAAAGAATTTCCTCACCTTGTTTTCGGACATCGTCTTTATATTTTTCTAGTTCCGCGTAGGCTTTGTTTACGGCTTTAATAACTGCAGTTCTTGACAGGTTCTCCGGTGCGAGTTCCTGGAGCAATCTTTTTATCATTCGGGGCTTGTTCTCAAGAGGCAGGAATGGGTGATAATATGTAACTTTCGATGCTTGCAGAATGTCCAGGTTCGCTTTTATATTTTCCGGGTAGGAGGTGACTATGGGACAATGATAGCAGTTGTCGGAACTGGGATCTTCCTTACCGTTGGCGGGAATACAGGGATAAAATATTCTGGTAAGGCCCTTGTGTAAGAGATCAAGAATATGACCATGCACTAATTTTGCAGGGTAGCATAAGGATTCTGAAGGTATTGTAGCCATACCGGATTCATACAGCTGCCGGGAAGAAGACCCGGATAGAACAACTTTGTAGCCTAACTCGGTAAAGAAAGTAAACCAGAACGGATAATCTTCATACATATTTAATACACGGGGAATACCAATGGAACCGCGGTGAGCGTCTTTAGCCGATAAGGGGCGATAATCAAACAGTCGCTTATATTTAAAAGAATAAATGTTTGGAACACTGCTGTCCTTAGGTTTTTTTTCTGTGCTATTTTCACAGCGATTGCCATAATGAATGGAATTTCCGTTGGAGAAATTTTGGGTGGTGACTACGCAATTATTACAGCATATATTGCAACGGCGAGTTGTGGAGGAGACTGCAAATTGATTCAATTTATTCTGTGTTACTAGTGTCGATTTATGGTTATAGTTACAGCGTTCGCGTGCTATCAGCGCGGCACCGTAGGCACCCATCATGCCTGCGATATCAGGGCGGACAACTTCTCTGCCGGTAGCTTTTTCAAAAGCCCTAAGGATAGCATCATTATTAAAAGCACCGCCTTGGACGACTATTTTGGGGCCTAAGTCTGAGTTGTTTTTTACACGGAGTAATTTATATAGGACATTTTTAATAATGGATAGCGATATACCGGCGGATATATCGCTGATACTTGCGCCATCTTTTTGGGCTTGCTTAGCTTTTGAGTTCATGAAAACAGTGCAACGGCTGCCAAGATCCAATGGATTTGCGGCGTGAAGCCCAAGTTTAGCAAAGGTTTCAATACTCATGTGAAGAGACTGGGCAAAAGTTTCAATAAAGGAACCGCACCCTGCGGAACAGGCTTCGTTTAATATAATAGAACCGATTACGCCATTTTTTACGAAAAAACATTTCATATCTTGACCGCCAATATCTAAAACAACGTCTACACCAGGTAGTAGGTTCTTGGCGGCTTTAAGGTGAGCTATGGTTTCAATTTCTCCGATGTCGACGTTTAGAGCCTCTTTAATCAGTCGTTCCCCATAACCGGTTACGGTAGAGTTAGCTATTTCCACTTGGGGTTGTAAGGCTTTATACAGGTTTTTTAGTGCTGTGATGGCGCTTTCCAGGGGGAGTCCCTGATTGCCGGCATAATGAGAGTACAACAAACTGCCGTCTTCGCCGAGGAGTACCAGTTTTGTAGTTGTGGAACCAGAGTCAATTCCGAGATAAGCTTTGCCGGAATAGCTGGATAAGTTGCTTTTTTTTACTTTGTTTTTATTATGACGTATTTTAAATTCTTCGTATTGTTCTTTGTCGGTAAACAATGGTTCAGGCTTATCTGAAGCAGGGTTTTCCATTTTAAATAAGTTCAGTATTTTGGCTTGTAGACAATCATAGGATAGGGTTTGGGACTGTTGCGTGAGGGCGGCACCGAGCGCGGGGAAATAATGGGCTTGTGCAGGGCTGATAGCTTGGTCGGATGACAAATGGAGTGTTTCGATAAATCGTTCTCTAAGGGTTGGCATAAAATGCAGCGGTCCGCCTAAGAAGGCTACATTGCCGGTAATTGGCCTGCCTTGGGCCAGACCGCTGATAGTCTGGTTGACAATAGCCTGAAGAATGGAGGCTGCAATATCTTCCTTGGCAATACCCTCGTTGAGAAGGGCCTGGATATCTGTTTTAGCAAATACGCCGCATCTTGATGCAATAGGATAGATGTGTTTGCAGTTTTTGGCCAGTTGGTGTAAACCGGCGGGGTCAGTATTGAGAAGAGCTGACATTTGGTCAATAAACGCTCCAGTTCCTCCGGCACAAGCACTATTCATACGTTGTTCCCTATTGCGTCGTAAATAGGTTATTTTGGCATCCTCGCCGCCAAGCTCGATTACCGTATCAGCCATAGGAAGCAGCTGCTGTACTGCGCGGGTGCAAGCGATGACCTCTTGCATGAAAGGAAGGGCTAACCGGCTTGATATGCCCATGCCTAAAGAACCGGTAAGGGTAACCGATAAAAGCCTTTTGGGGAGATGGGCGCAAGCGTTGGTGAGGAGTTGAAGGAGAGTTCCTTTTATATTGTAACTATGTCGTAAATAATGGCTAGATATTATGCTATTTTGTTCATTGAGAACAATTATTTTTATAGTTGTTGATCCAATATCAATTCCAACACGTAATACAGTTTCCATGGTGTCATTCTCTCCCAGCTTATAGAACTATCCTTTTATTATTTCCGGTATTGAGTTAAAATACTTCAGGATTAAGCAGCGAATCTTCATAGAGGGGCTGTCATTTTGACTATTGGCAGATTGGAGTATGGAACTTTTGTGAAGGGTGGATTGATGGAGTAAGTGTTTTAGTGTATGATAAAGGTAAGATGGTTAAACTAAGTTTAGGTTATCTTTCTGAAAACGTAATGAGGGTTGTTATAGTCTGATGAGGTAACTTAATTGTAGGAAAGGAACAAGGTATTACGAACATGCGCTAGTTATTCTTTTTAGAGATTTAAAGAGATCACAAAAAGAGCTTGGTTGGTAACCAAGTATAGTTTTGTGTTGCTTTTTCGATTCTAAAGGGGATGACGATAGACGTGTGTTTTTTTATGCCTGTTTGTCTTGTTGTCATGTCCCCCTATCAGGAGGGATTTTTTTGTTGCTGTCATTGAAACATGTTGTTAAATATGCGCAGGATCGCTGTCTAATAAAGATAGAAGGCCTAAGAATATTCGAAGGGGAAAAAATCGGAATTATAGGAAGGAATGGGGTAGGCAAATCAACCTTGTTAGGGATATTGGCCGGTACTGTTCGGCCAGATGAGGGAGATGTTAAACGATATTGCTCATGCTCCTATATCGAGCAGTTGGACGCCGGTATTCAACCGGAACAAGAAATAAACCGGCTGGTTATGAAGCGCTTTGCCGCGAACCGGGAATATAATGAGGCTATGAGTGGCGGTGAAAAGGCCCGTTACCGCCTTGCTGCCGCCTTGAGTAAGGAAAGCCCTTTATTATTGGCGGATGAGCCGACAGCCAACCTGGATGTTAGCGGTATCGTGTTATTCCAGGAAAAACTTGAGAATTATCAGGGGTCTTTTGCTTTGGTATCCCATGATCGTCAATTACTGGACGCCGTCTGCAATGTGATTTGGGAAATTAACGAAGGGCGGCTGCAGGTTTATCATGGGAATTATAGCGATTATCTTACTCAAAAGGAAGATGAGAAAAAGCGTCAGGAAAGGGAATATAAGAAGTATGTCCACGAAAAGAAGCATCTGGAGCAGGCGGTGATTGACCGAAAATCCCGTAGTATTTCGACGAGGAAGGCACCCAAACGTATGGGGAATTCTGAGGCGCGGCTTCATAAAATGGGAGATCAGAAAGCAAAAGCGAGTTTGGATAAGTCTGTAAAAGCAATGGAATCAAGACTAGCTAAATTAGAGGTAAAAGAGAAGCCTAAAGTTGCTCCGGCAATACACTTTGGACTCAACCAGGCGGATGGCTTGCATAGTAAAGTAGTAATCCGGGGCGAAGGGATCCATAAAAGTTTTGGAAAGCAAGTGCTGTTTAAAAACGCCGACTTCACCATTATGAAAGGTCAGAAAGTGGCGCTGTTTGGTAACAATGGTTGTGGCAAGACTACGCTTTTTGAGATGATTGTCGGGGGCGAGAGACAGATTTACGTGTCCCCTGCTGCCAGGCTTGGTTATTTTGTGCAAGGTATGGATAATTTAAATCCAGCCCAATCCATTCTCGGCAATGTAATGGCGGTTAGTGTAAAGGAGGAAGGCTTCGTCCGGCAATTGCTTGCCCAACTCTTATTTCGACGAGAGGATGTCTACAAACGGGTGGGTGTTCTGAGTGGTGGTGAACGGGTGCGGGTGTGCCTGGCCAGAATCATTGCAAATGAGGCCAATGTGTTGTTGCTGGATGAGCCAACTAATTATTTGGATCTACCTTCTATGGAAGCGTTGGAGACAGTGCTGACGGAGTACCAAGGGACAATTTTGTTCGCTTCCCATGATCGTAAGTTTATTAACAAGCTCGCAACCCATCTGATGATTTTTACCCAGAAGGGAATACAGGTCTTTGGGGGAAACTTGGAGCAATACTTTCAAGACAATCAAGTGGAAAACGATAGGAGAAGAAAGCTGTCTCGGGAAGAACGACTTTTGGTGGAGTACCGGCTGGCTGAGGTAATAAGCAGGCTTTCCGTCGCTAAAGACAAAGATGACCTTGCTCGTTTGGATGAAGAATACCGTGCTTTGCTAACGAAAATGCAGTGACAGACTGACGTCCCCTTGAATGTCAACCGTTCCCGTTATGCCGGATCTAGGATTATAACGGCTTAGAAACCAGAGAGTTGTAACTGGTTTCTAAGCCGTTATTTATGTGTGAGTAATTACCTTGTGTTGGTTCACGCTAACTAGTCAGGTTACATATTATAATAATAAAGTACTTTGAAAGGAGTATTATGATGGATCAACAGTATAACCAACCTAAGGCTGTCCTTTTGGGGGATGACTGTCATGAGTGCCAAGATGAACTTAGCTGGTTTGAAAGATTATCCAGTTGTTACGAAGATAACGAACGCTGCGAATGTGACACTTGCAAAAAAGGCAATATTGAGCGTGTAGCGATTTCCGTCAAGCATCTTAGGGACACTGTCAGCGAAGTCTTTGAGTGTTTAAAAGTACACCCTAGTATCAAATTTTTATTCCCGGTACTCACCTGTATTGTGCTTGAGGAAATAAAGGAGATTGAAAAGCTTTTAGAAGATCGAACCTTAAGCTTTAAAGAAATCAAGCACGGAATTTGCAGCATCGAAAAAGAAGTAGACTATATCGAAGACTCAATAAATAATCCAGATTTTGGTCTAAAAGAAATCAAAAAGGAAGTTCAGGGTATCAACGATTCGGTAAATAACCCAGAGTTTGGCCTTAAAGAAATCAAAAAGGAAGCTCGCTTTATTGAAAAAGAAGTCGCTAAATACGACAGTGGTTTTAAAGAAATCAAGCACGGAATTTGCAGCATCGAAAAAGAAGTAGACTATATCGAAGACTCAATAAATAATCCAGATTTTGGTCTAAAAGAAATCAAAAAGGAAGTTCAGGGTATCAACGATTCGGTGAATAGCCCAGAGTTTGGCCTCAAAGAAATTAAAAAGGAAGTTAGCTTTATTGAAAAAGAAGTCGCTAAATACGACAGTGACTTTAAAGAAATCAAGCACGGAATTTGCAGCATCGAAAAAGAAGTAGACCATATCGAAGACTCAATAAATAATCCAGAGTTTGGCCTTAAGGAAATCAAAAAGGAAGTTAAGGGTATCAACAATTCGATTAATAGCTCTGATTATGATCTCAAAGAAATCAAAAAGGAAGTCCGCTTTATCGAAAAAGAAGTGGCTAACCCAGAGTTTGGCCTTAAAGAAATCAAGCGTGAAATTCGCGACATCGAAAAAGAAGTAGAAGAAATTGAAGGCTCAATAAATAATCCAGAGTTTGGCCTTAAAGAAATCAAAAAGGAAGTCCGCTTTATCGAAAAAGAAGTGGCTAACCCAGAGTTTGGCCTTAAGGAAATCAAGCGTGAAATTCGCGACATCGAAAAAGAAGTAGAAGAAATTGAAGAATCAATAAATAACCCAGAGTTTGGCCTAAAAGAAATCAAAAAGGAAGTCCGCTTTATCGAAAAAGAAGTCAAACGCATCAACAACACCGTCAATAATCCGATAGTGGGACTGAATGAAATCAAAGCCGAAATTATTATCATTAATAACACCGTCAATAATCCGATCATTGGACTCAATGAGATTAAAGCCGAGATTATTCTTATTAACAACACCGTGAACAATTCGATAGTCGGGCTCAATGAAATCAAAGCTGAGATTATTCTTCTTAACAACGCTGTCAGCAGTCCGATCAGCTTTGCGAATGTAACCAGCGGTCCCATATTTACCGAGCCCAATACTAGATTTCTTGAGTTGAAAGTACTAAACAAAAATACTACTACGACTACTGTGCGCGTAAAAGTATTTCGAATCGATGTATGTCCGGAGACATTAATTTTCAGTAATGATTTACCAATCAACGGATCGTGTTCCAATCTATTCAGCAGTATTGATTTGGGTCAAGGCACAAATCAGGTTCAGGAGTTTGAAATAAATATTTTCAATATGGTGCCGGGGCTATACCCAGCTGCAGTACAAACAACCGCAGGTGGAGTGAGAATCGATGGTACTGCGCTTAGATTTGTTGACTTTGGGGCGTTAATTGGCAATGAAATTGATCCCTAAAAATTGTTCCTATTATTTATTAATGGGATAAACAGCCTCAACCCTTGTATAATGCGGGTTGAGGCTGTTGGTTTTAGGCGCTATAAAGAGTGCAGAAAAAACTATCCTAATGCGTAATCAATGCACTCTTTACATACTCGGACTGCGAAATCCATTTCTTCGCGGTTAATTATCAGAGGAGGATTGAAGTATAATACATCTCCCAGAGGTCTGAGCAAAACACCGTTGGCTAAGGCCTTTTTATAAATTTGATAACCAATTCGTCGTACGGGATCAAAGGGTTGTTTCGTTGATTTCTCCTTTACCAGTTCGATAGCGTTAATCAGACCGATGGAACGGATCTCGCCAACATGTTTATGATTAAGCAAAGTTTCACTAACCAAGTGTCGAAAATACCTGGCATTTTCATTCGACTTTTCTAAGATGCCTTCTTCTTGCATGATTGCAAGTACTTCATTTGCCGCAGAGCACGCCAGTGGGTTGCCGCTGTATGTATGGCTATGCATAAAGGCTTTGCCTTCGCTATAATCGGCGTAAAACGCATCATAAATGTTTTGCGTGGTTATTGCAAGCGCCATTGGCATATAGCCACCGGTTAGTCCCTTAGACAGGCACATGATATCGGGAGATATATCTGCATGGTCACAGGCAAACATCTTACCGGTTCTGCCGAAACCTGTGGCAATTTCATCGGCGATTAGGAGCACATTATACTGATCACACGCCTGACGAAGCTTTTTAAGGTATATGGGAGGATAGATTTTCATGCCTGCCGCTCCCTGTACAAGTGGTTCAGCTATAAAGGCGCATACCGTATCCGCGTATTTTGAAAAGGCATTGTTGGCTGCCTCGAAGCATTCCGCACGACAACTGTCACGGTGTTTTTCATACGGACAGCGATAACAGTCCGGCCCGTTCACCCGGATGATATCAAGCAACATGGGCTTATAGATACGTGAATACAAATCGACTCCGCCAACAGACAATGCACCTATAGTTTCTCCGTGGTAAGCGTCACTTAAGGCCATGAAACGCGTTTTTTGCGGGTTCCCGGTCTGATAGTGATACTGAAAGCTAATTTTCATAGCTGCTTCAATTGCGGAAGAGCCATTATCCGTAAATAAGAATTTGGTTAGTTTATCCGGAAGTATCTGAGAAAGAAGGTCACAAAGGTGGATGGCGGGAGTGTGGGAGAAGTTTGCAAAAATAACATGTTCGAGCTTGTCGATTTGGGCTTTTACAGCGTTATTAATGCGTGCGTTGCAATGTCCTAATAGGTTACACCACCAGGAGCTGACGACATCAGCGTAGCGGTTTCCGTAAATATCGTAGAGATATAAGCCTTGCGCATGGTCGATAATGATAGGAGGGAGGTCTTCGTAGTCTTTCATTTGGGAACAGGGATGCCAAATATGTTGCAAATCTTTTTGAATCAGATTCATCATTCAGACCTCCTTATAAAGGTTGCACAGGGCATTGCTATCTATATCGAGATAGGATGCGTGACTGGCGACGCAGGCGACTACAGGTATTTTTGTTATGCGCTCAATGCTTTTTTTATTGTCGTTGTGCAAAAAATTAGCGCTATCATAGTTATTGAGAATGAAGCCTTTAACCGCAAGTCCCAGACTTTCCGCATAATGAACGGTTAAGACAGCGTTGTTGATAGAGCCAAGGCCTGACGGAGTTACAACGAGTAGAGCCAAGTTTAGTTGCCTAATAATATCGGTTTGCATCAATGCCTGGTTATCCAGGCGTAATGGGCATATAATACCGCCGCAGCCTTCAACAGTGATAAAATCATATTTTCGCGTGAATTTAGTAAAGTCGGAGCGGATTACTTCTAGATCTATGGGGCGCCCTTCTATCTGCGCGGCCAAATGGGGAGATACCGCTGTTTCGTACATATAAGAGGTTAACTCTTTGGGCAGGCTGTTTAGTCCGGCGGTTTCAACGACAAATTTACAATCTCCGGGCACCAATTCCACGCTGTTGGGTTCCGCGCCGCTCAGTGCGGGCTTATAGTAACCAGCGTTGATACCGCTGTTGCAGAGCTTTTTTACAATCAGCCCGGCAACGTAGGTCTTGCCTACGTCAGTTCCTGTTCCAGTAATAAAGATTGCTTTACTCATGTAATTTTACCTCGAATTGTAAATTTTTCAGCATGGCCATATCGTCCCGAATGCGGATTCCGTATGTTGTCAGCATATCGCCTGATATCGCTGCGTTTGCACCTGACTGGAATATGCTTTTCCCTTTGTCCGGCAATAAACTACGACCACCAGCCAAGCGGATGAAGGCATCCGGCAGGATGAAACGGTATACTGCGACAATACGACGGACTTCTTCAGCCGTAAGTTTGGGTGAATTCTCAAGCGGAGTGCCTTTAATGGGATTCAGGATGTTGACAGGAACTGATTTTATTCCCAGACTTCGCAGGTCGAGAGCCATGTCAATTCTGTCTTCGGCTGTTTCGCCAAGTCCCATTATACCGCCACTGCAAACTTCCAGTCCGGCTTCCAAGGCGTTTTTGATTGTTTTGATTTTATCGTTATATGTATGGGTAGTGCAGATATGAGGGAAATAACGGCGTGAGGTTTCGAGATTATTATGATAGCGCGTGACCCCGGCTGCTTTAAGCTGCTGGAATTGTTCAAATGACAAAAGCCCGTGAGAGGCGCAAAGAGAGAGGTTGCAGTTGTCTCGCAAGGTGCGGTATCTTTCGCAGATCATGGCCATCTCGGTGTCGGATAGATTTCGGCCTGAGGTGACAATGGAGTAGCGGAGAATACCGTTGTTTTTGTTGTAAATGGCTTCTTTTAGGATACGTTCACTGTCCAGAAGCGAGTACTCTTGAATTTCCGTAGGGTAAAGAGCGGATTGGGCACAATACTTGCAATTTTCTGAGCATCTGCCGCTTTTACCGTTAATGATCGTACAGATATCAAAGGTATTACCGAGGAAGTACTCGCGCAGTTCATTAGCGGCTGTGCCTAGTGCTTCCAGCGGAGCATTGTAAAGCGAAAGAGCTTCTTCTTTAGTCACCGGATAGCCGTTGAAAACGGCAGCCTTTAATTGCTGGATCACGTTCATTATTATTGAACTCCTTTTTTAAATATAGGGATGAGTCTTTTTGCCAGCAATGCGCTGGATAAACAAATAGCGAGGTCGCCGGGTATAGGTAGAAGGAAGCAGTATAGCGTAAGCGCCCAAACTCCAAGAGGCTGGTTGATATAATAGTTGGCAATGACATAGTAGTAGATCATGCCGATAAGATAAACAAGTAGCAAACCAGCAAAGTTTGCTAGTAGCAGTCTCCAGAAGGAGGGGGTATGGGACGCAGTCGCGATAGTTCCTGTGGCATATGTACCGACGTAAAAGCCCAGGAGATAGCCGAAGGTCGGCTGGACAATATAGCCGAAGCCACCACCGTTTGTAAATACAGGGATACCTAGCAGACCGATTCCTATATAAACTCCGACAGCGAGGGAACCTAGTCTGGGGCCTAGGAGCAGGCCAGCTAGGCTTGTAAATAAGAATTGCAGCGTGAAGGGAACAAACGGAATGGGGATTTTAATAAAGGCCCCTAATGCGATTAAGGCTGAAAATATTCCGCAGAGTATGAGATTACTGGTGCGGCTTTTGGCAGTTTTCTGCAACAAGTCGATTTCAACTCCTGTCATTTATAGTGCAAGCTACTTTTCTATTTACCTAAAACTATTATAGTATGTAAGAAAATAATGTCAACCTTAAATTATTAATAGGTTAACAATACGGTCTTTCATGCACAAATATATTTTGAAGAAGGTTTTCAGCTGCATTGGTAGAGACAGGATTACGAAAGAAACGTGATTTATTGCGAATATTTAGGTTGGCGGTATGATCAGTCGAGACATTCTAGTGTCAGCAGCTTTGAATTCTCAGGTTATGCCCGATATGGAGAACCTCTACATATCGGGCGTTATTTTCTATATAAACAGGATCAAGGGACATAACGATTCGGAGTAAAGAGATCCTGCAGGTTTTGTCGAGTTGGTAGGATTTCTTTTATATATGCGGAATAAAATGTGCGGCGCGTGTTGGATAGGATTGGGTTGTTGAAATTAAACCTATAAGGATGTGATTGCGTGTTCAAATTAGGTTATCGCATAAATAACGAATTACGGGAGTATCATCATCCAGGGGAGAAACAGGGGGGCAATGAAGAAATATTCTTTTAAACTCAAAAATTTGCTGTTTGCAGGGGTTGTACTATTACTGCTACTTACAAATCCAACACAAGAACAGTATTACAAATGGGTTCATGATCAAATTAAAGATAATAGGGATTTGCCTAAACCAAGCCCAATATTGTTAGGTATGGGGGAATACCCTAAAACTAGAATATCTAATTGTAAATTATTCTCTATCTATGAGACTTACTTTGATGGAACTGATAAGATTATTATTGGAATAGGTGGTAATTTCTTTACGATATATTCTAAGGGGTTAAAGTAACGAATTGACACTAGTTTTGTTACTTATAGAGAATGTCAGACTATGCGAAAACGCTGTCCTTGAATAAGGAGATGTACTAATTGAAAACGGATATCTTAATTCTAGTAGATATCTTCATCGTATAATGCAGCTTTACTTTGTTTATCAAATCTGTCGTTTGGAGTTATATTAATTAGGGTTAGAGATTTGTAAATCGGACTTTAGTCCTAAAAAATCCTTGACTAATAATTAGATGCAGTGGTAAAATCTAAAAGAGAAATTTTTTCGACGTGATTTCGACATAATTTCACATAAAACTTTTATATTTGGCAAACTTATCGAAAGATAAGGACGCAAAGCTATGGGTCTAAGGACAGATGGTCTATGACTGCCAGGTTGCCGATTCGATGTAGAATTGTATTATTGGCACCGGTCTGTCTTTGATAGGGTGCCATTTGTTTGTCCCGAAAAGATTTTGAGTAACTAGTACTAGTGCCAGGGAGGAATACGTATGGATTTTTGGATGGAATTTCTCATTGTTGGGTTAGGCTGTGCTATTATTTGTCTGATAGCATCTTATTTTTACTCGAAGCTTCATATTCCAAAGAGCGTCTTTCAGAAACCGACGAACCATGTCGAAATAAGGACTTGGAGGATAAAATAAATATAAACAGGCTATTTAAGAAGGCTTTCTTAAATAAATGAGAGAATTTCACACGACTGGGCAATGTGTCGATTTATCTGAATATTCCGTCTATTGTATTTGGGCGAGGGTAAATATGGTAGAAAGTTGTTAAAGGAGAGCCGGTTTTGTGTTCTTACCTGACACTCCGGATACAACTAAGTAAGTTTTTTTATTTGCACTTATCTTATTAAAAAATAACCAAGATGGCACCCAGATTAGCTTAAGTTTCCGTTATATACGAACGGGCTAACAAAATAAATAAAACAGCCTCAACCCTTGTATTATGGGGGTTGAGGCTGTTTTATTAGTAAGAACCTGTCAATATCTTAAAACGTAGGGAGTGCTTCGCAAGCAGGTTTACTGAAGACTAGTTCGAAACGTACAGGTTCATAAAACTATTTCGATTTTTTGGGATAGTTATATGGTGGTTTACTATCTGTGGGGAACGGGGTGGCATAACCATGCCATTTTTCTCCTTCAGGATCGATAGGAATACCTCTATCAAGCATTTGTTTTCGGCTCCATTTGTATATTTCATCCATTAAAAGGATTAGCGATTCTCCTGCGGGTGTCAACTGATATTCTACGCGAATAGGAACTTCGGGATATACGGTGCGTATTACCAGTCTTTCAGCTTCCAATTCTTTTAACGCTTGGCTGAGCATCTTTTCACTGATACAATGAACTTTCTTAAACGTACAGAAGCGAGCCGTATTTTCTATATATATTGCACGAAGGATGAGTGGCTTCCATTTGCCACCAAAACAATGGGAAGCGTATTCATATGGGTTCATATCGACTCCCCCTATGTTGTCAAAAGGTAATTACTATTTAGTAATATCATATCATAAATGAAATAACCCTACAATAAAGTGCGTACTTCACAATAAAAATCATTCATGCTACCATAAGTGCGAAAGGTATAGATTATTTAGTAAACTCAGACAATTAGGAGGAAAAGTCATGAAAGAGTACCCCAATTTATTTAGTCCCATAAAAATCGGCCCTGTAATTTTCAAAAACAGACTCGTGATGGCTCCTTTGACTAGCGACAACTGCGTGGTGGACAATCGTCCGTCAGACCAGAGCATTGCTTTTCACGCAGCCCGCGCAAGGGGTGGTTTTGCGCAGCTAACCATTAGTGAAGTGGATGTGGATACGGAGTTCGCCTGCCGGGCGGGCGATGCTTTTAATATAGTTTCCGATCCCAACCCTAAATATTGGCATTCGGGCGCTTTTTATGAATTAACATCGGCTATTAAAGAGCATGGTGCAGTGGCATCGATTGAGCTCAATCATACCGGAGAAGCGAATCATCCGAAAAATATTCCGGGACATAGAAATCCAATAGGTCCTACCGGACATGTCAGGGAAGACGGC